>Ga0209961_1000085_pt1 | contig 34586 bp, 30 predicted proteins | sample SalPonA_B_H2O_MG_FD_185719 | JGI IMG/M metagenome (GOLD analysis project Ga0209961, IMG submission 185719) | Water microbial communities from South San Francisco under conditions of wetland restoration - Salt Pond MetaG R2A_B_H2O_MG (SPAdes)... | ecosystem: Environmental > Aquatic > Non-marine... | reverse complement strand
CATCAACTATTGTTGGGAGGTATTGGGCCGCGTCCGATAGCCTTGGTAAGTACTGCGGATGAATTTGGCTCACCAAACTTGAGCCCGTACAGTTTTTTTAACATTTTTTCATCAAATCCGCCGACGGTCATTTTTAGTCCTGCTAGAAGGGTGAGAGACAACACGACTAAGGATACATTGCACAATGCAATGCGCCAAAAGGAGGTCGTTGTGAATGTGGTAAGCTATGATATGGTGCAGCAGGTGAATCTGAGCTCTGCAGAATATGACAGTTCGGTAAATGAATTCGTGAAAAGTGGATTTACTCCTGTGCCTTCTGATCTAGTTACTCCTCCTAGAGTTCTTGAGAGCCCGGTCAGTTTGGAATGTTTGGTAACAGACATCGTAGAATTGGGGCAAGAAGGTGGAGCTGGTAATCTGGTTATTTGCGAAATTAAGCGCATACATGTTTCAGATCACGTACTTTCTGATGAAGGTGGGTTGGATCAAGAAGCTTTGGATTTGGTCGGTCGTATGGGTAAAAAATGGTGGGTACGCGCGTCCGGCGATGCCTTGTTCCAAGTAGACGGTCCTCAGTTGGGGATAGGTGTAGATCAAATTCCTGCAGTCATTCGCAACTCCACCATACTGACGGGTAATAATCTCGGTCAGTTAGGTGGTGTGCTTACCTTGCCTCAGTCAGACGAAATAGAGCAGAAAAAAACTGAGTTTGAAGTAAAGCGTTTGCTCCAAAACCATCCGCAAGGCTTCGAGTTGAGAGAGGCTTTGCATGAAATGGCAAAAGAATTGTTAGATGCTGGACAGGTTCAAGAGGCTTGGAAGGTATTGTTAATTGATAAATCGGCCCAATAGGTCAATATAAATGCAGATAGAAGCGAGAATCCAAAAGATTATGGAAGAGCAGGTCATTTCTGACCGCTTTAGAAAAAGAGAATTCGTTGTTCAGACCAAAGAGCAATACCCGCAAACGCTTTGTTTTGAGTTTACTCAAGATAAGACTGGTGTTTTGAACAACTTTAGAGAAGGTCAAGAAGTGAATGTAGAATTCAATATTCGCGGCCGTGAGTGGACTCCTCCGCAAGGTGGCGCCACTCGTTATTATACTACACTTCAAGCTTGGAGAATGAATGCGATTGATGCACAGTCGGCTCCTCCAGCGGACCTGCCCCCAGCAGGAGAGCCTTTTACTCCATCGGGTGTGGATTCGAATGTATTAGATGACGATTTACCGTTTTAAGTAAAGCAACATGTCTGGCATCAATAATCCACTGCATTTTTTAGGTCAAAAGGACTGGGTAGTTCCTGATCCAGAAGATGTGTCGAATGATGATGGGCTTATTGCATTGTCTTGGGAGTTGAATCCTGAGATGTACGAACGACTTTATCCCGTTGGAATCTTTCCTTGGTTCGAACAGGATGAGGTCGTTTTTTGGTTTTCGCCTCCAGTCCGAAGCATAACCTTCACAGCTGAGGTGAAAATCGCTAAGAGTATGCGCTCGATCTTTAATAAAAATAGCTGGCGGTTTACGATAAATCAGGCCTTTGTTGAGGTTGTTGAATCTTGTGCTGTAGTACCGCGCCCCGGACAAGAGGGGACCTGGCTCTCGGAGAAGTTTATGCTCAACTTTATCCAAATGCATAGATTGGGAAGAGCACATTCGTTTGAGGTTTGGGAAGGCGATCAACTCATAGGAGGTACTTTCGGAGTGATGACAGGAAATGTTTTCGTAGGCGAGAGTATGTTTCACAAACGTCCGAATGCCTCGAAGTATGCCTATATCCGAATGTGTCAGGCCTTAAATGAAAAAGGAGTGGATGTAGTCGACAATCAAATACCGACGGATCATTTGGCTTCCTTAGGAGCTGTTGAGGAAGATAGGTCTGAGTTTTTAGCGATTCTGAAACATGAACACGAAGAAACTCGGGTACCTAACGGGGCTTTGTTTAGTTGATTTTACAACCCGTAGTTGCCACTATGAATCACTTTTCAAATATGTGGATATCACATTAAGGCTGAGCACAGTCAAAGAGATAAGTGTCCCTGGAACTAAAGCTAAATGTCCTTGGCCGGTGATGAGATAGGGGTAGTAGTCCCTTATCATGCTGCCCCAAGAGGGAAGAGGTGGTTGCGCGCCAATTCCTAAAAAACTAAGTCCGCTTTCTATCAATAACGCACTGGCGAAGTTCGTCGCGCAGATCACTGTTAATGGTCCAATAGTGTTCGGCAATATTTCTCTGAAGATGATGTGAAGCTGGGAAAACCCAAGAACTTTGGCAGCTTCAACGTATTCCTTCTTTTTTTCTGAGAAGAATTGGCCACGGACAATACGAGCCACTTCGACCCACATCGTCAGTCCAACGGCGATAAATACCTGGACAATACCCTTTCCTAAAACGAAGGTGAGCGCAATGACTAAGAGAAGGGTGGGGACGGACCAAATAACGGACATCACCCAGCTGAGAGCCGCGTCTATTTTTCCACCAAAATAACCCGCGAAAGCACCCACGGGAATCCCGATAATCAAGCTTACAGCAACTGCAACCACACCTACGCCAAGGCTTATTCTACTACCCAGAATGACTCTGGAGAAGTGATCCCTTCCGAATTTATCTGTTCCTAAGAGGTGTATTCCTTGATCGGAGCTTGAAAACGGTGCCAGAAAGGCACGGTTCAAGTCCATAGAATTCGCATGCTCTGAGGTGTCTAAAACCAACAATGGAGCGGCGGCTGCAATGACGACCAATGCGAGCAGGAAAAGTACAGCGGGTTTTGTCAGTAACGACTTCATAGCAAAGCGAAGATAGGGTATCGAGACGGTTCTTGATACCTCATGGTCCATGCCGCTTTATCGAAGACTATTTCACCATATCGTTGAGGATATTCGTGCTCTCTCTTAAGATGATGTCTTTAGATAAGTTGGTGAACCATTTGTGGTAGATGTCTTTTTGTACGCTATCTGTTTCAAACATGCTTATCTGGTAAGGGAGTGGTGCCACGGCCATACTGTCGGTTGCTTTTCCTAAGCTTTTGTAGGCTTCGCTGATGGTGCGCAATGAATCTTGGTAAGCACTAAAAGCCTCGTAGTTTAGCGGTATATACTGGTCTTTGTCGCCCTCAGCGATGAACGCTGCGTATTCCTTGTATTTATCAAAGGCTGGAGCTTCTGCGGTGCGCTTGATGGCGCGCTTGATGACTTTCTCATAGTCTTTCTTACGCGAAGTCTCATCATTGTAATTGGCACGTTCTACGTAGTCAATACTCAGGGCGTTTTCGTATTCTTTTTCGCCAATCTCGATCTGATCATAAGGACCAGGCAAAGCAACATCTGGCACCACACCTTGCAGTTGTGTGGTTCCACCGGAGATGCGGTAGAATTTTTCGGTCGTTATTTTGATCGCCCCCAAAGGCTTGAGCTCATTCAGCTTTCCGTTTACGGCACGGTCTAAATCAAACATGTTTTGAACGGTACCTTTTCCGAAGGTGCTTTTCGAAGGACCAACAATAAGTGCACGACCGCGATCTTGGAGTGCGGCGCTCACAATTTCAGAGGCCGAAGCACTGTAGTTGTTAATCAAAACTACTAGTGGGCCGTCCCAATAGATTTGTGGGTCTTTGTTGTTTTTTGCACGCGTTCCACTTTGGAAATTTTTGACTTGAACTTGTGGTCCTTTCTCAGTGAAAAGTCCAGCGATTTCTATCGCCGCCGGCAAGGAGCCGCCACCGTTGTTCCTGAGGTCTAAAACGATGCCTTCGACACCTTCCTCTTTTAATCGGATCAACTCTTTTTTCACGTCCTCCGCAGCATTGCGGTTGGCATCTTTGTAGAAATTGACGTAGAACTTTGGAAGCTTGATGTAACCCATTTTATGTCCGGAATTGCTGGTCTGTACAAAACTACCGTCCTTCTTTTCATAGGTCGCGCCTTCTAAAACAGCACTTCGAGCGAAAGTGCTTTCCAGCTCTACCACATCTCTGATGATTGGGATGACCGCTCTAGATCCGTCTTTTTTCTTGACGGTGAGTCGAACTTCGGAGCCCTTTTTTCCGCGAATAAGCTTGATGGCTTCACGGATCTTGTAGCCGATCACATCCACCGGCTCTCCGTCGCCTTGAGCTACTGCAACGATCTTATCTCCTGCTTCAAGATCACCTTGTTTCCAGCAGGCCGATCCAGCGATGATGCGCTCGATGGTGATATAGTCGCCAACTTTTTTTAGCTGAGCGCCAATTCCTTCAAATTGGCCTGTCATGCTCAATTCGAAGTTTTCATTTTGTTGAGGTGCCAAATAAGAGGTGTGTGGATCGTAGGCTTCACAATACGCATTCATGTACATACCGAACCATTCCAACCGACTTACGTCCATCATATCATCGTACCATTCCTCCTGAAGCTCCAATTCTTTTTCACGCGCTGCCGATTCGAGCTCCTCAAAGCTTTTGAGCTCCACCGTTGGGTCGGTCTCTGCATCTTCTTTCTGAGCACGGTCCTTTTCGTAAATCCTATTGATGATGCGCCATTTGAGGTGTTGCTCCCAGTTGGTGCGCAGTGCGTTTTCGTCTTTAGCGAAATCCCGGTTTTCTGAATTATTCAATATGCGCTCGTTCGCATCGTAGTTTAATGGCGACTGCAGCAGTTCGGTGTAAATGTTTCTTGATCTTTTGATTCCCGCGAGTACCTTGTTATAGCTCGCTTCAAAAAATTGGGTGTTTGTGGCGAAGAAAGCATCGTCTAAAAGTGTCCTGCTTGCGGCCAATTCATTCACCTCGCCTTGGGTAAAAAACAACTTGTTGTAATCTAGACTCTCAATATATGCATCAAAGACCTCTGCACTGAGCTCATCGTTCATTTCCTTAGGCTGCAAGTGCACATTAGTGAGGGCGTCGCGCACTAAAGCGAAGATCACGGCTTCTTTTTCTTCTTGAGGTCCAAGCCATTTGAAACCAACAATGAGGAGGGCTCCACCCAAAATAGGGAGCAAATATTTCAAGTTCTTACGTTGCATAAGTCGTTTTAACATAGGTAAGGAGCAAGGTACAATCTTTGGAGCTTAGCTCGGCGCTAGAGAACGTTAAAGGAATTCAAAAGAGGAGTATGAATAGGTAACCCTATAAAAGGCAAATTGTTACTACCTTTGCAGCCCTCAATTGTATGGGGAGAAAAAATTTAATTGGACTCAAATGAACATTAGCAAGAACGAAGTTGACGCGCTGAACCTGTTGGTTAACATTGAAATCACACCTGAAGACTACCAAGAAAAAGTAGATTCGGTATTGCAGAACTACCGCAAGAGCGCGAACATCCCAGGATTCCGTCCGGGTAAAGTTCCTATGGGACTCATCAAAAAGCAGTACGGTAAAGCGGTATTGATTGATGAGATCAACAAAATGCTTCAGGACAGCATTTACAACTACATTCAAGAAGAGAAATTGAATATCCTTGGGAATCCACTTCCAGTTGAGCAAGAAGAGATTGACTTCGATACTCCTGGAACCTATAACTTCGGTTTCGAGCTAGGTTTGAGCCCAGAGTTTGAGGTGAAGATCTCAAAGCGCAATAAGATAGATGGCGTAAAAGTCATCGCAGACGATAAAGTATTAGATACTTACGTTGAAGATATTCGCAGCCGTTACGGAAGCATGACACAGCCAGAAAAACCAGAAGCTACAGATATGTATCAAGGTGTATTCACTGAGGTTGATGCTGATGGCAACGCTGTTGAAGGTGGTATTGTTAAAGAAGCTGCTCAGTTCGAAGGGAGCAACTTGAAAACAAAGAAAGCACAAGGCGAATTGGCTAAAACAGATTTGGGTACAGACTTCCCGATCGATGCTCAAAAATCGTTCGCTAAGGAATTCAACTTCGCGGGCCTATTGGAAGTTACTGATGCACAACTCGAGGCTTCTTCAGGTCTTTTCCACTTCACTTTGAACAGCATCGCTCGCATGGAGCCGGCTGAGTTGAATCAAGAGTTCTTCGACAAAGTGTACGGTGAAGGCGTGGTTTCTAGCGAAGAAGAGATGCGTGCGAAGATGAAAGAAGAAGCTGAGCGCATGTACGAAAACGAAGCGAACCAGTACTTCTTGAATAACGTTGCAGAATACTTGTTGGAGAAAACAGAGATGGAATTGCCAACAACTTTCTTGAAAAAATGGATGCAGACTTCAGGTGAAAAACCATTATCAGCGGAAGAAGTTGAAGCAGATTGGGACAAGACCGAGAAAGGATTGCGTTACCAGTTGATCGAGAACAAAGTAATCACTGAAGCAGAAATCAACGTAAGCCAAGAAGATCTTTTGGATCACACCGTTGAGCTCGTGAAAGCACAGTTCCAGCAGTTTGGTCAACAAGCAGGCATGGACGACGAAATGCTCAAAGGAATCGCTAAAAATGCACTAGAGAACCAAGAGGAAGCTCGTCGCATCGCGGACCAAGTGTACAACAAGAAATTGTTGGCCCACTATAAAGAGTCTTTCAAAGTTGAGGAGAAAGAAGTGACTTACGATGAATTCATCAAATTGGTCACGGAAAAGGCATAACTTAGAACAAAACTTCTAGGCAATAGTCTTAACCTCATAAACCAATTACAACATGGATTTCGGAAAAGAATTCAAAAAATACGCTACGAAGCATGTCGGTATACAGAGCATGTACGTGGACCAATACGTAGACGCATCACTCACTCCTTACATCATAGAGGAGCGTCAGATGAATGTGGCACAAATGGACGTGTTCTCACGCTTGATGATGGACCGCATCATCTTCCTTGGAACGGGTGTGAATGACCAGGTAGCGAACATCGTACAAGCACAGCTTTTGTTCTTGGAAAGTGCCGACGCGCAAAAGGACATTCAGATCTACATCAACTCGCCAGGCGGGTCGGTGTACGCAGGTCTAGGGATCTATGATACCATGCAAGTGGTGAACCCAGATGTGGCAACCATCTGTACCGGTATGGCAGCGTCTATGGGTGCAGTACTGATGTGTGCTGGTGCCAAAGGAAAGCGTTCAGCTTTGAAGCATAGCCGTATCATGATTCACCAACCGATGGGCGGTGCACAAGGGCAGGCTTCGGATATGGAAATCACCTTGCAAGAAATCCTAAAACTCAAGAAAGAGCTTTACAGCATCATCTCGCACCACAGTGGTCAAGATTTTGATAAAGTAGAGTCTGACTCAGACCGTGATTACTGGATGACCGCTGAAGAGGCGAAAGCTTACGGTATGGTCGATGAAATCTTGTTGGGAAAGAACCAAGCACGCTAAATGAGCGAAGAGAACAACATACATTGCTCCTTCTGCGGAAGAAGTAAAGATGAAACAGAAATGATGATCGCAGGTGTGGATGCCCATATCTGCGATCGTTGTGTTGGACAAGCTGGAGGGATACTCCATGCGGAGTTGGGCGAGCAACCTCAATCAAATCCATTGGAAGTGGCTGCAAAGCCTGAGTTCGATTTTACTCCGTCTCAGATTAAAAGCCACCTCGATGAATATATCATCGGTCAAGAACCAGCGAAGCGTACGCTCGCTGTTGCTGTGTATAACCACTACAAGCGTATTGGATTAGTACCGGTAAAAGATGCTCCTGAGGTGGATAAGTCGAACATTGTCTTAGTAGGGAATACCGGTACCGGTAAAACCCTTATGGCTCGTACCATAGCAAAACTTTTGAACGTGCCGTTTACCATCGTTGATGCAACGGTGTTGACTGAAGCGGGATATGTAGGAGAAGATGTTGAAAGTATTTTGACACGTCTTTTACAAGCAGCTGATTACGATTTAACTCGTGCTCAAGTGGGTATTGTCTTTATCGATGAGATTGATAAAATCGCTCGAAAAGGAGATAATCCATCCATCACTCGTGATGTGAGTGGTGAAGGCGTTCAGCAAGGATTGCTTAAGCTACTAGAGGGCTCTAAGGTGAATGTCCCACCAAAGGGAGGGCGTAAACACCCCGACCAGAAGTACATCGAGGTGGATACGACGAATATTTTGTTCATTGCTGGTGGAGCCTTCGTGGGGATTGAGAAAAAGATCAGCTCGCGTCTGAACTCTTCGACTTTGGGCTACTCCAAAGAAGTGCGTCAGCATATTATGGACGAAGAGCTGCTGAGTTACATCACTCCAAGTGATTTGAAATCATTCGGTTTGATCCCTGAGTTGATCGGTCGTATGCCTATCGTAACGTTTATGTCACCTTTGGACAAGAAGGCGTTACAAGCGATTTTAACACTGCCCAAGAATGCTTTAATCAAACAGTACCAGCATTTGTTTCATATGGACGGTATCGACCTGAAATTCGAAGAGGATGTTTACGAATACATCGTGGATATTGCCTTGGAATACCAACTAGGTGCCCGCGGTTTGCGTAGTGTATGTGAAGCAATTCTTACCGACCACATGTTTGATGCTCCAGGAATGGATGAAAAGGAAATCACCATCACCAAAGCGTATGCGCAGCATCAAATAGAGCGCAGTTCACTTCGCAAGATGGCCTAGCGCGTTGAAGTTATAAAAGCGAAAATCATAAAGCACGGTTCTTATTTGGGACCGTACTTTTTTTATATTTCTACTATGGAATTGGTATTTAAGAAATCGAGCCCCGAAATCGAGCGCGCAAAACGACGTTTACTACTGCTTGTCGCGCTATTTTATGTTGTAGGTATAGTTTTGATGATGTGGACAGGGATGGTGATCATTCCTTCGATCATTATTGGTGTACCGTCAGCATTTGTGATTCGTCTGATCCAATTAAATGTCCCCGTTAAGATCAGAGATGGAAAACTCATTCAACGAACTGCGAATCTGAATTGGTTTGATGAGGTAGAATTGGTGCGCATTCGAAAAATAGAACACCTACCTACTGTTGTGCCCCGGTCTGCTCTTAAAACCATGTTTACTCCCGTACAAGGAGTGAAGCTGTATTATAACACCTACGATGAGATCATTGTCGAATGTGATTCTCCGTCGTTTTTAGAGGCGTTGCAAAAAGAGGCTCCTCAAGCAGAGTTTGTGCAAGCCTAGAGAAGGGTAGCGCAAAAAAAAACGCCCGAGATTTCCTCTCGAGCGTTCTGTAATCTAGTTCTTTTACGATTAGCGCATGGTGGTGTACACATTCTGCACATCATCATCCTCTTCGAGTTTCTCGATGAGTTTCTCTACGTCTTTCGTCTGCTCTTCGCTCAATTCCTTCGTTGTCGTTGGAATGTACTCAAAGCCAGATTCAATGATTTCGTGACCGAGCTCTTCTAAGCCTTTGGAGATATTCCCGAATTCGGAGAATTGGCCATAGACCATAATCACCTCTTGCTCCTCACCGTCTTTCTCATCGGTGTCGGCAAAAACATCTTCCGCCCCAAAATCGATCATTTCGAGCTCTAGTTCTTCCACCTCGATGTCTCCTGCAGCGATTTTTACGTGGCACTTGTGTTCGAACATAAACTCCACAGATCCTGAGGTTCCGAGTGATCCATCGCATTTGTTGAAGTAGGAACGAACATTCGCCACCGTACGTGTATTGTTATCGGTGGCTGTTTCCACTAGTACGGCTACTCCATGCGGGGCGTAGCCTTCGTAAATGATGGTTTTGTAGTCCGATTGATCTTTGGACATCGCCTTTTTAATGGCGCGCTCCACATTGTCCTTTGGCATGTTTGCTGCTTTCGCATTCTGAAGCAACATGCGTAAACGGTAATTGGAATCCGGATTATCTCCACCTTCCTTTACCGCCATGATAATGTCTTTGCTGATGCGCGAGAAGGTCTTCGCCATCCCTGCCCAACGTTTAAACTTGCGTTCTTTTCTAAATTCAAATGCGCGTCCCATATATAGATGCTTGTTGTTTTTGTATTCAAGTTGCCCAAAAATAGGAACTATCTCCGAGCTTTTTTGCTCCCAGTGTTCTTCTTCGTCTTTCGTTCTTGTTCGGCCTCCCATTTGTGGATTTCGCTTTTGCGACCAATTCTCCTCGTAATGAAGTCGCGCTCTAAATCCCATCCTCTCGCGGGGCTGTATTCACGGCCGTAAAAGATGATTTGCAGATGCAGCTTATTCCATAAGTCACGCGGGAAAAGTCGTTTTGCATCTTTTTCTGTTTGTTCCACAGATTTTCCGTTGGACAGTCCCCAGCGATACATGAGTCGTTGGATGTGTGTATCAACCGGAAATGCTGGCACTCCGAACGCCTGACTCATAACTACGCTTGCCGTCTTGTGTCCAACGCTCGGCATTGCCTCCAAATCTTCGAACGTAGCGGGTACTTTTCCTTGAAACTGTTCAACGATGGTCTTGCTAAATGCATGGATCCCTTTGCTCTTCATGGGTACCAAGCCGCACGGTCGAATGATAGCGGCAATTTCTTCAACCGTAAGCTTCGCCATGTCATAAGGATTGTCGGCTACCTCAAATAACAGGGGTGTAATCTTGTTGACACGCTCATCGGTGCATTGCGCACTGAGCACCACCGCCACAAGTAGCGTGAAAGGGTCCTTGTGGTCTAAAGGCACAGGGGTTTCAGGATACAATCGTTCTAATTCGTCGATCACATATTGGACCCGTTCTGACTTATTCATGTGGAAAACTATTTTCTGTTAACAAGCTGCTCTTGCATTCAAACAAAGCTAACTTCGAAGTGTTGAGAAATAAAAGAAATTCACAATGGCATTACAAATTGGACAAGAAGCACCAGCATGGAGCGGTGTAAATCAGCACGGAGAATCCATCAGTTCAGAAGGGTTTAAAGGGAAAAAAGTGATCTTGTTTTTCTACCCAAAGGCGTCGACTCCAGGGTGCACAGCGGAGGCTTGTAACTTTAGAGATCACTACGCGGAATTAGCGGAAAAGGGGTTTGAAGTAGTAGGCGTTAGCGCAGACTCAGTAAAGCGTCAGTTGAATTTTGCTACCAAGCAAGAGTTGAATTACAATCTCATAGCGGATGAGGAAAAAAGTATCATCGAAGCCTTTGAGGCTTGGGGCCCTAAGAAATTCATGGGACGTGAGTTCGACGGCATTTACAGACACACCTACGTCATCGATGAGAATGGTGTTATTGAACAGGTTTTAGAGAAGGTGAAAACCAAAGAAGCTACAGAGCAGATCTTGGCGTTGTATTAGGAAATTAAAATTCTTGCTGTAATTTATTAGAAAGGGCTTTGCCGAATGAATCAAAGTCCTACATTTGTATAAATTCTAATATTTTTAGCATTCTAAGATTATGAGCGCAGATAAAGACGCCAAACTCAAGGCACTCAAACTCACAATGGACCGTATGGATAAAGCCTACGGTAAAGGAACAGTCATGAAGATGGGCGATGCCCCTGTTGTAGAAGTCGATTCTATTCCAACAGGTTCGCTTACCCTCGATGTCGCGCTCGGTGTCGGTGGATACCCTATGGGACGCGTAGTTGAAATCTACGGACCTGAAAGTTCTGGTAAAACAACGTTGACCCTTCACGCGATTGCTGAATGTCAGCGCAAAGGTGGAATTGCAGCATTTATAGATGCGGAACATGCATTTGACCGTTTCTACGCGGAGAAACTAGGGGTAAACACAGACGATCTGATTGTTTCACAACCGGACAATGGTGAGCAAGCACTAGAGATTGCAGATAATCTCGTTCGCAGTGGTGCCATTGATATTCTGATTATTGACTCTGTGGCAGCACTTACGCCTAAAGCTGAGATTGAAGGAGAGATGGGTGATGCACGCGTAGGTTTACAGGCTCGCTTGATGTCTCAAGCCTTGCGTAAGCTCACGGGAACGATTTCTAAGACGAACTGTACGGTGATCTTCATCAACCAGTTGCGCGAGAAAATCGGGGTGATGTTCGGGAACCCTGAGACCACGACAGGTGGTAATGCTCTGAAATTCTACAGTTCTGTTCGTATTGATATTCGTAGATCGACTCAAATCAAGGACGGAGATCGCGTTATGGGTAATCGTACACGAGTGAAAGTGGTGAAGAACAAAGTGGCTCCACCTTTCCGTACTGCGGAGTTTGATATCATGTACGGCCAGGGTATTTCAAAGGCAGGCGAGCTTATTGATCTAGGAGTAGAACACGATATTTTAACCAAAAGTGGCTCGTGGTTCAGCTATGGAGAGACTCGTTTGGGTCAGGGTAGAGATACCGTGAAACAGTTGTTTATCGATAATCCAGAGCTTGCTGAAGAAGTTGAGGCTAAGATTAAGGCGGCTATAGAGGCGACAGAATAAGCTTTGGAAAAGCTCAAATACGAAACAAAAGGCGCTGATTTTCAGCGCCTTTTTTGTTAAATAATTTGTTAAAAAAGTTAAACTTGACTTAACGCCGGTGTTTCAGTAAGTTACCTAAAAGTTCTATTTTTGTGCCCGAATAACCATTTCACAAAAACAAATGAAAAAGGTACTATTACTTGCAGGGTCGCTTTTTGCTGGCTACTCTGCTTCAGCACAGGACGCTACTGCTGCGGCAGATTCGATGTTCCAGATGCTGGAAGAAATTACTGTGACTTCTGACGTTATCGACATTGCTCGTACACGTGAGACTCCAGTTGCAGTTTCTACTATCACTCCTTCGGATATTTCTTTGAAGGTGGGAAATCAGGAATTTCCTGAGATCATGAACACTACCCCAGGTGTTTACGCTACTAAACAAGGTGGTGGTTACGGTGACTCACGTATTTCATTGCGTGGTTTTGATCAAAGAAATACGTCGTTCTTGATCAACGGTCAGCCAGTGAACGATATGGAAAACGGATGGGTATACTGGTCGAACTGGCAAGGTTTGACTGATGTAGCATCAGGTATCCAGATTCAGCGTGGTTTAGGTGCATCTCGTTTGGCGGTTCCTTCTGTAGGTGGTACGGTAAGTATCTTTACTAAAGTTGCTCAGAACAAAGAAGGCGGTACAGTAACCTTAGGTGCTGGTAATGACGGCTACCTAAAATACGGTGCGTCTTACAACACTGGTCGTAACGACAAAGGTTGGGCTTCTTCATTCTTGTTGAGCAAGTGGATGGGTAACGGTTATGTAAACAACACAGCTGGTGAAGGGTATACCTACTTCGCTGCAGTTGCTTACGATCCTAAAGGATCAAGCCACAGCTTGAACTTCTCATTCCTAGGTGCTGGACAGTGGCACCACCAGCGTGATGCGTGGGTGAGTCTTCGCGACTTCGATTACTTCGGCGAAGGTGGCAACGCTTTGAACGATGGGAAAATTGATCCTCGTTGGAATTCTAACGGTGGTACTATTACGAATGCAAACGGCGACAAAGAAGAGTTCTCTATGCGTCGTAACTTCTACAACAAGCCATTGGCGACGTTGAACTGGGATTGGGATATTACATCTGACCTTAAACTAGCTACTTCTTTGTACGGTTCTGCTGGTCGTGGTGGTGGTACTGGTCCACGTGGTAACAACTTCCGTAGCTCAACTTTGGATATTCTTCCTTACCAAAAGGATTTGTACGAGCATCTAGATGTTGCAAACGGTGGTGCAAGCGCTCGCGGTGCACGTGATGAGAACGGTTTCATCGATTTTGATGCACTGATCGCTGAGAATAAGGCTTCTACAAATCCTTATACTGGTGATATTTCTAGCTTTGGTGGTCAATTGATCGGTTCTAACGGCTTCCGTGATAGCAATGTTAACCGTGCAGTATTGGTACGTCGTGCTTCTATGAACTCACACAACTGGGTGGGAATGATCTCTAACCTAGAGTACTCTACTGGTAACTGGGATATGTCTATCGGTGTAGATCTTCGTGATTACACTGGTTACCACTACCGTGCGTTGAACAACCTTATGGGTCTTGACGGTTACTACTCTACAGGTAACAAGAACTCTAACGGACAAATCATCAACACTACAATCGAAGCGAACCCATTCGCTAACACAGGTTTGGCTGGTCCAAAATTGGATTACTACAACATCGGTCGCGTTCAGTGGGCAGGTGTGAACGGTATGATTGAGTACAGTGATGACGAAAAGCTTACGGCTGTATTGCAAGCTGGTTACTCTTCGAAAAACTTCCGTCGTATTGATTTCTTCGACCAACCAGCTAACCCAGTTTCTGATTGGGCAATATTACCTGGTGGTTACGTAAAAGGTGGTGCGAACTATAACTTGAACGAAAACATGAACGTGTTCTTCAACGCGGGTATGATTTCTCGCCAGCCATTGTTTGATGCGGTATTCCCTAACTACGCAAATGACATCAACGCTGAATTGGAAAATGAGTTGATCCGTTCTGTGGAGTTGGGTTACGCTTACATCACTAGCGACTTGCAGTTGAATGTAAACTTGTACAACACGAACTGGGGTAACCGTTTCATCACTCGTGGTGTTGATCTAGGTGGTATCGATGGTACTGCTCAGTTTGCAGGTGTAAACGCAAACCACAGAGGTTTGGAATTGGAGGCGAAGTACAATGTAAGCAACAAGCTTCGTGTAAATGCTATGGCTTCTTTGGGTGACTGGAAGTATTTGAACGACTTCGAGGCGAAAGTATTTGATGACAACAACGTTGAAATCGGTAGTTCTACTCTTTACACTAAAGGTGCTAAGATTGGTGATGCTGCACAGACTACAATGTTCGTAGGAGCAGATTACAAAGTAGCTAAAGCAGTTGCTCTTGATCTAGGTGTTCGTTACGTTGATGGTTTGTACGCTGATTACTCTATCAACTCATCAGATTTCTTGAACCCAGATAACGCTGGTGCATTGAAGCTTCCTGCATACACTTTGGTTGACTTGGGTATCACTTCACGCTTTGAATTGGCTGGTAAAGCTGCTTCATTCCGTGTAAACGTGAACAACTTGTTCAACACTATATACATTGCAGAATCTAATACCAACATCCACATGGTGGATGGTGCAGATAGCTGGAACGGTGTGAATACAGCAAACTTCGTTTGGATGGGATTCGGCCGTACTTGGAACGCAACATTCCGTTACAACTTCTAAGAATAACTGCTTCGCAGGAATTCAGAGCCCCGCCTTTTTGGCGGGGCTTTTTTTTTACCCGATTTTTGAGGCATGAGAAACTTCCTAATTGTGCTAGTTGCGACTTTGATGTTCGCATGTCAATCAGAAACCACGCCTGACAAAAACGCTGGAGACCTGCCTGCGGAAAATAATGTGCAGAATGCAATGCCTGTTTCACCCAATCAGCGCAGGTTGGATAGTTTAAATACCGCTATTGCAGATGCGCCTAATGATCTTGATTTACTCGAAGCGAGAGCAGCTGTTTATTTGCGCCAGCAGAATCTGAAATACGCTGCGGCGGATATTGATGCTATACTGCAGATGGATAGCGCACGTACGAAGGCATTGGAATTGCGTGGTGATTTGGGCTTTTTAACCAATAAAACCCGTGATAGCCGCGATGCATGGAAAAGGTGTATGGAGTTGGATCCAAATAATGTTCCTTGTCGTTTGAAGATGGCTGAGCTTTTTCATGTGGTAACCGAGTTTGAAAAGAGCGCTGAGTTGGTAGATGTTGTCCTGGAATTGGACCCGAAGAATGCGGAGGCCCATTTTTTGAAAGGAATGTTAATGCGTGATGCGATCGGAGATACGACTCGCGCATTGGAGTGGTTTCAAAAGTCGATCGATATTGATCCCAACTACAAAGAGGCTCTAGATATGTGCGGGGTGCTCTACAGTGCACAGGGCAATTCGCTTGCTTTGGGATACTTCAACCGATTGATAGAATTGGACCCGAAGAATCGTGTGAGTTATTACAACCGCGGGATGTATTATCTCGGTGCGAAAGACTGGAATGGCGCATTGGAGGACTTTACGACTTGTGTGCAGTTAGACCCAAGGGATTTGGAATCATTTTTTAACCTAGGTTACATTCATTTGCAATTACAACTCCCTGCAGAAGCTCGTGGATATTTTAATCGCGCCTTAGAAATTCAACCTATTAACCACCGCGCATTGTACGGAAGGGGGTACTGTTTCGAACTGTTAGGCGATCTACCAAATGCAGAGAAAGATTACCGTCAGGCATTGAGTTATAATCCGAATCACGCCGGTTCACTTGCAGGTGTACAGCGCATTACCGCTGCACGTCGTCAGGCAGGAAACTAAGAACGGCTAAGATATAGCGCTAGTAAACAAGCGTTTTAAACCTGTTGGGATAATCAGAGATCAATCCGTCAACGCCCATATCAACTAATTCTTGCATTCGAGCAGTATCATTCACCGTCCAGGGGATGACTGAAATCTGACGGAAATGGCACCAATTGATCATTTCTCCCGTAACGAGATCTTCGCGTGGGCTGAATACATCTACTGGGAACCCGAGTTCGTCCATGAGCTCGTCCGGACTTGTATTTTTATCTGTGAGTAAGGAGAGTTTTACACCAAGATGCATTTTTCTAAAGGCGCGTAAGGTGCGAACATCGAAACTTTGAATAGTGACTTTTCGCATCAAATCAACCTCAGGATAAGCGGCGTCCATTTCTTTGAGCTCTGCAGCTAGAATTTCCGCAAATTTCACGGGACCGGGATGGTACAAGCCATCGCCTTTTGGAGAGGTTTTGGTTTCAATAGTAAACCCTGGCCAATCATCTGCTGTGAACTCGAGTACCTGTTTGAGACTTGGTTTGAAGCTGGATCCGCTTTTTTGTTCAGGGAAATCGGGGTGTTGCGCCATACCGCAATCGTATTTTTGAATCTCTTCCAAAGTCATCTGGTAGAGGTTCATGGAGCGTCCTATGCTGTCGTTGATGATGGAATCGGTCACACAGATCGTCGGATTCATCCAGGGTTCGTGTGAAATCACCACTTTGTGATCCTTACTGATCACCACATCAATCTCCAAGGTGGTGACCTCAGGGAAGCTCAACGCTGTTTCAAATGCTCGTAATGAATTCTCAGGAGCTAAGCCTCTTGCACCGCGGTTTCCTTGCAAATCCAAGGTACGTGGAGGTCGTGTACACGATAGTGTGAATAGGGCAAGGAAAAGGTAGAGTAGGTGGCGCATGTGGATGTTATTGAGTACTTTCATTCGAGCATATTCTCAATCTCTAAAATAGTAGATACCATGCGACAAAAGGCAATTCTAGGGCTTAGTTTTGTAGCTCTATTTACACAATGTACCATGAATGAACAACCATTAGGCGGTGAGCCGCGCGCGAAGGAAGTACCTTATGAAATGACCAAGCATGGCCATACTCGTGTAGATGAGTATTATTGGTTGCGCGATCGCGAGAATAGCGAGGTGATTGATTACCTCAATCAAGAGAATGCTTACCGTGAGAAAATCATGGCAGGAACTGAAAAGTTCCAAGATCGGTTGTTCGAGGAAATGGTGGGTCGCATTAAAAAAGACGACAGTTCAGTGCCGTATCAGCTGGACGGTTATTTCTATTACACACGATTTGAGGGGGATTTAGAATACCCGTTGTATTGCCGAAAAAAGGGAAGCTTGGATGCGGACGAAGAGGTAATGTTGAACGTGAATGAACTTGCGCAGGGTCACAGTTATTATAAGATTGGAGGGGTATCCATACACCCTTCAAATCAAAAGATTGCCTTTGGGGTAGATACGGTGAGTCGCAGGATTTATACCCTGTACACCAAAGATTTAGTTACCGGTGAGATAGAGAAAATTTCCTCTGAGGAGTGCTCCGGTGGCGCTGTTTGGAGTACTGATGGAAATCACCTTTTTTACACCGTGAAGGACCTAGAGACACTGCGTAGCCATGCGATTAAACGCTGGAGTGCAGCGGATCAAAGTTTTGAGACGGTCTACGAGGAGCAAGATGAGACATTTTCGTGTTATGTATACAAGAGTAAAAGTCGCGAGTACATTTTGATTGGAAGTTCGTCGACGATGTCGGATGAACACCGATTCATTCCAGCAAAAAATCCTTTGGCTACCTTCGAAATCCTACAGGAGAGGGAGCGCGGTTTAGAATACAGTGTAAGCCATTTTGGAGACGACTTCTACTTGCGTACGAATGCGGATGGCGCTACCAATTTTAAATTGGTCAAAACTCCAGTTTCAGCTACTGAAAAAGAACATTGGGTAGATGTTTTGTCGCATCAACAAGACGTGTATCTCGAGGATATGGAGCTCTTTTCGAACTATTTAGTGACGGAGCAGCGCAAAGAGGGACTGACGCAAATTCGTATTCAGCCTTGGGGCGAGGAGGCGTATTTGTTGCCTTTTGAAGAGGAGTCTTACACCGCATACATCGGCAATAACCCAAGTTTTGATCAACAGCATTTGCGTTTTGGGTATACTTCGATGACCACTCCCGGGAGCGTTATTGATTATGATTTTGCGACAGGGGAGAAGACCATAAAGAAAGAGCAAGAAGTGATTGGTGGTTACGACAAGTCGCTGTATGAGACCAAGCGAATCTGGGCTACAGCGGATGATGGTACCCAGATTCCAATGTCTATCGTTTACCGCAAGGACAAATTGCGCGGCCATGCGCCTAATCCAACGCTGTTGTACGGGTATGGGAGTTATGGTATCACCGTAGATCCGCAATTCTCAACGGTGCGTTTGAGCCTTTTAGATCGTGGCTTCGTCTACGCCATAGCTCACATTCGCGGCTCACAATATTTAGGACGTCCTTGGTACGAAGACGGGAAGATGTTTAACAAGCGCAACACGTTTACGGATTTTATCAGTTGCGGTGAGAAGCTCATTGAAGATGGGTACAGCTCGAAACAAACCTTGATGGCCATGGGTGGTTCTGCAGGCGGATTGTTGATGGGTGCGGTCGTGAATATGCGTCCGGATCTATTCCGCGGTGTGATCGCTGCGGTTCCTTTTGTAGATGTAGTAACCACTATGCTCGATGAAACTATTCCACTGACTACCGGCGAATACGATGAGTGGGGGAACCCAAACCATAAGGATAGTTATGAGTATATGCTCAGCTACAGTCCTTATGATAGGGTAACGGCACAGGATTATCCGGCCATGTTGATCACCACGGGGCTTCACGATAGTCAGGTCCAATACTGGGAGCCCGCGAAATGGATCGCACGTCTGCGTAAAATGCGCACGAACAATAAGGAGCCTTTGTTGATGTATTGCAATATGGAGACAGGGCACGGTGGAGCTTCAGGTCGCTTTGAAGCTTTGCGTGAAACGGCTATGGAATATGCCTTCTTGTTAGATTTAATGGGAATCAAATCATGAGTATTGTAATCAAAGGCTTGACCAAATACTACGGTAGCCAGAAGGCTTTGGACAATGTCTCTTTAGAGATTAAAAGTGGACAGATCACAGGACTTTTAGGGCCAAACGGTGCTGGAAAGAGTACATTAATGAAGATTCTAACGGGCTCTTTATTGCCTGACGAAGGATCTGTTGAAGTAGGTGGTGTGGATGTATTGAAGCACCCATTGAAAGTGCAGCGTACGTTGGGTTATTTACCAGAGCACAACCCGCAGTATTTAGAGCTGTATGTGAAGGAGTATTTGGCGTATGTAGCGGATATCTACAAGGCGCCAAAGGCTCGTATTGAGCAGGTGATCGAGCAAACGGTTCTGGGCCGTGAACAACACAAGAAAGTAGGCGCTTTGTCTAAAGGGTACCGGCAACGTGTCGGCCTTGCGGCAGCGTTGATTCCGGATCCGCAATTGTTGATTTTGGATGAGCCTACAACTGGACTTGATCCGGCACAATTGGCAGAAATCCGCTCGTTACTTAAAACCATTAGCGCTGAGAAAACGGTGCTTTTTTCAACGCATATTATGCAGGAAGTAGCCGAACTGTGCGAGCAGTGCTTCTTCTTGAATAAAGGGGTACTCGAAAAGGAATTGCCGCGTGAAGAGATTCAAAAGGGCAGTGCCTATCTTGAAAAAGTATTTGCCACTTTTGCCATTTGACCTGAAGGAACATCGCTGTCGGTAAGGTCCTCAATAACTGCTTCGTCCTTGGCATAAGCTGGGAAGTATTTGTACATCCAGCCTTTTTCCTTGAATGAGGAGTGGTCGTTCTTCTCATTGTCGAAAATCATGATAGTCACTCCTTTACTTTCGACCGTTTTCACAAGGATGTCGTATCCTGAATTCGAGAGGAGCCCCAACGTGAAATACACTCCTAATCCTTTACCGCTATTCGCTCCGTTTGAAATGAATGGACTGCCATAAAGTTTAAGTACATCAATCGACATTCCAGGGCCCCGGTCCGCTATGATAGCTAAGACAGAGTTATTTTTCGTTCTAATAAAAACAGTAGGTGGCTCCTTTTCTGACCATCTGATGGCATTATCTACGATTTTTTGCAGTCCAAATAGGACTGGTTCGTAGTTCTCGATGGTGTGTTTAGGTTCAACGTTACTTTGGGAAAGAAATATTTCCTGGCCGTAGCGGTAATTTAATTTTGTGATCAATTCAGCTAATGGCTTACTTTCATTCGTGGTATTGAGTATGTCACGATTGGATAAAGTACTCTCAACAATATCTACTAGATGTTGAACACTTTCTGAAAGCTCTGATACGAAGAGGCTATCAGAATCTTTATTGACAAGCTTCTCAATTTCAAGTTTGTTATAAATATACGTAAGTGGAGTTCTGATGTTATGGCTTATAATGCTTAGGAGGTCATTTTGAAATTGGACACGAGAGCTAAGTTTTTGCACCTGCAGACCTTCTTTATTTAAGACGAAAAGAGTAGCTATTTGATGAATGATAATAATTTCTAAAGTGCCAATTATGGAGAAAAGAAAAGTATCGAGAGGAGCGCTAAAGTTATCCATGGATACGAGATCTCTCCTCAAAATGAAAACAACACCAAGAATAACAAGAGTTCCTATCTCTAGTGTATAGACGAGTTGATTCGCTTTTAACCTTTTCCAAGGCCTGAATCGAATAAGCATCGTGGTGAACAATAATAAGTTGATACTGTGAAGGGCGGATAAGGGGTTGTTGTAAGTGAAACTAATACTGTGTAGGAGTATTAAAACAAATACCGAACAGAAAACTGTTGAATAGACTTTTGATGCATACGTTGTAAATGTGAAGGTAAGCACACTTAAGACTAGTAACAGTGCACTAATGACAACCGCAGTATATTGATCGAAGGGATTGGATGTGTAATCAAAAAGACCACACTGGCTAAGCCAAGTTGAATTCCGAATAACAATTGTACGAATCCGAAATAATGTTTCTTACTCCATTTCATGATGGTGAATTTACTTGGATTTCAACAGGATTCAGAATGGTTTTTAACTTATGGGTAATCAGATAAGCATGAGTTTTATTTTTAATCTGTTGAAATTCGAATTCAAAAACGTTGACGATTGGTGAGATGACAACTAATTTTTTTTGTGTCCATAATGTTTTTATGAACGCATGTGTTTGATAACTAGACTGTAAGAATAGTATTCTTTGTATTTCTAAAATCATCGGTATTAAACCTTGCTAATTCTATATATCAGCGTATATTTGCAGTCCACAATCGCGGAGTGGAGCAGTTGGTAGCTCGTCGGGCTCATAACCCGAAAAACTTCGACCTTTTCTCCAGAATGTCTACAAGGAAAAGCCTTGATGCACAGCATCAGGGCTTTTTTTATGCCTGTACCGGTGCTTGCGCAAAAGTGCAAGGTGCACCATTATCGGGGCTTTCTTATTACGAGTCTGCCAAAACGGGGCGAATCCCCTATTCAACGGAGTTGAACTGACTCGCATCCTGTAGCCTCCGTCAACGCTAAAGATGTTTTATAACGGACTGACTATTTTTATTCCATTAGTTTCATTTACAGCTATACTGCCAACATGAATTCAGCTGCGCAGCGCATCTTCCGGAGAAGCCCTCTGTCGCAGGAGAACTATCCAAATCGTAACCCTGCTTGAAAGCAAGCGCTGTAAATCATTGATTTTAATGGAAATATAAAGTGAGGTTCTAGTGAATCCCTCCGAGTTAGTTCATGAAATAGAACTTAAAGAACCACTATTCACGTGTATTTTCACACTATTTGTTAGAGGCGGCGTTACTTATAGTGTTCTTCATTCATTAAACTCTTTCGGATACGCTACCATACCACGTACTCCGGCTAATCCGTTTTCTACCAACGCAATTACCATACAATTCTCTTTCGGTACTTCAAAAGGCAATTCTATTCCGTACTTGTCCGCTTGTTCATACCCGAATCTAGGATAGTATTTTTCGTGTCCTAATAGAACGATGGATTCATACCCCAATGCTTTTGCCTTTTTATGCGACTCTAGTATGAGTTGTCCTCCAATTCCTTTTCCTTGAAACCTAGGTAAGACAGAAACTGGTGCCAACGCTAATGAATCGAACATTGTCAGTTCATTCTTGATTTTAATTTTAGTTAAGAGAATGTGTCCTACGACTTCACCCTCAATTTCCGCCACCATTGATAGTTCGGGAATAAAGGCGTCTGATTGTCGTAATCGTTCGACCAAAAATTGCTCGGTATGGTCTGCGAAGTCAGCTTCTTTAAAAGCACTTTTAATCAGGTTGAAGACTTTTTCATAGTCCTTACTGGTTTCTTGACGTATTGTCATGATCGTTTATGCTAGAGCTACAAATATCCTTAGAAGCATGGGTTTAGTTGAGTTTATTGTGGGTCCGCAAGGTTGACTGAGAACGACGCGTTCTACATGCGCATCAATTTATCCAGCACCCCGCTTACGAGGACCTTTTCGTTTACCTTCAATGGAGCCACGAGCTCAGACCACAAAGCATCCATCTTAGGCTTGAGTTCATCTAATTCAGATTTGCCGGCTTGCGTCAAACGAATGCGTTTGGCTCGCCGATCTTCAGAATCAGGAAATTCTTCAATCAACCCGGCCTTTAACAATCGCTTAATGACATCGATTCCCGTGGGAGCTTCGAGGTTGTGCATTTCGATAATCTCCATCTTTCTAAAACTCATCGAGTGGTCCAGATGGAGCAAAAAGCTATACTCATCAATAGAGCCAAGCATACTGTTAGAGAGTACTCCTTTCGCCTGCTTCTTTATATCACGATTCAAATGAATCAACTTAAAAGCGATGAGAAGGTCGTCATGAGCACTGTGTTCTTCTATGCTTTCTTTGGAGAAAAGCCGCTGGTTCATCCAGATTACAAACCCTTCTATATCAGTAGACTGTGCTTCCTTTTCGTACGTTTCAAGATATGCTATTACCGTCTGTAGTAAGCTGTATTTCATAGGTTGTTTAGTGTGTTATTGAACAAATCTAAAAAATATTGTGTGTAATCTAACTATGTGTGCTACATTTGTATCAGAAACATTATTAAATAGAGATTATACAATGATTACAAACAAAGCAAGCTACACTTTTGTCTCGGTATCCACGGCAAAACCGGGCAAACTCCAGGAATTGATTCGCGTAGCGAAAGCACCTAATCAAAAAATGGACGAGAAGTCAGACGGATTGCTCGCGTATCAGGTCGGCGTGGATGAAGAACGCAACACTGTTATTGTATGGGCTACCTATGACCACAAGGATACGCTGTACGGGTTTCTAGAGACTGAACAAGGCAAGGATGATCACGGCGAACACGAGGATCTAGACAGCATCATCGAAACATTTGTGATGTATGATCTCAGTCCGGTAAGCGGTCGCCTAGATGCAAAATAGAGCGTCAGTCTAGCTATGTGCTAATCCCCATTCCACTCGCGGTCGGATAGATCGCGAGTTTTTTTTGTTCCATAATTTGCTCCGAGTGTATCTATACAGCGTTTTGTAGTTTTACTTTATAAACACTACTTCATGCTACCAAAAATTTTCCGCTTGATTTATGCGCTAATAACTATTGCTACAACTATTTATCTTTTTATTAGCGGTAGATCATATTATGCGCTCCCTCTTGAAGAACGCTTCTATCACGAACAACATGAGTTGTTCAAGGCATCGGGCCTTATAGGTCATGGGCTTGGTATTATTGGCACGGTTTTGATTTTCCTAGGTGTTATGCTCTACATAGTGGCTAAGAAGTACGGGTGGTTTACTAGAATTGTACGTCTGAAATACATATTAGAGTTTCATATTTTTTTATGTACTCTAGGTCCTATTATGGTCTTGTTTCATACCACTTATAAGTTTGGAGGAATTGTATCGATTGCATTTTGGAGCATGGTAATAGTCGTCTTAAGTGGGGTTGTAGGGAGATTCTTGTATATCCGATTGCCCCGTGATTGGCAAGGACGAGAACTTTCTTTCGCGGATGCCGAAAATAAATTGAAAAAGTTGGAGTTGAATGAATTGCCTTCAAAGGAAGAAATTGCAGAAAAGAATACGCTTAAAAGGCAACTCCGTTCAATGCAAAGGAATCAGCAGTATTTCAAGTATTGGCATGTTGCTCATAGGCCATTTGCACTAATTATGCTGGTAATCGTCATAGTTCACATTGCGGCAACGCTAATATTAGGATACGGATTCTGGAAATGATAGAGTTTATAACATACGCTATTACTGCGCTCTTTGTTTTCGGGGTTCTGTTCATCTATATCCGTAAGGGTCAAAAATCCAGTGCTGCAGTTCGTGAAAAAGTAAGTGTAGCGAAAGAGCTCGGTATGTTCGAGCCAATATCGCTGCATCCGCATATTAACCTCAGCGCTTGCATGGGCTCCGGTGCATGTATCACGGCATGTCCAGAAAAGGATATTATCGGGATTGTAGATGGTAAAGCCACAATCATCAATGCCACAAGTTGTATTGGTCATGGGGCATGTTTTTTAGCATGTCCAGTAGATGCTATTACTTTAAGAATTGGTACGGCTGAAAGGGGAGTCGAACTGCCTCATGTGTTGCCAAACTACCAGAGTAATGTTCCGGGAATTTTTATTTCCGGTGAGCTGGGCGGAATGGGGTTAATAAAAAATGCGGCAGAACAGGGTATTCAGGCTATAGACGGCATTCAGGAATTCTTGAAAAAGCAGGACGACAAGTATGATACTCCTGATATGTGCGATCTTCTTATTGTAGGTGCCGGGCCATCGGGAATCGCTGCGGCTTTGAAAGCAAGTGAATTAGGCTTAAAGGCTCGTATTGTGGAACAAGAATCTTTAGGAGGAACGGTGTTCACCTTTCCAAGGCAAAAAGTAGTAATGACTCAGCCTATGGAGTTGCCGGGCTTTGGTAGTGTGAAATTGGTGAATACAACCAAGCAAGAACTACTCGATATTTGGAAAAAAGCCTTATCAAACTTTAACATTGAGGTTGAAGAGCGTAAAAGAGTTACTGGGATAAATAGTTCGAATGGATATTTTGAGGTGACCCTCGCCGAAGGAGAGGTCATTTCAACACGTACGGTATTATTAGCTATTGGTCGTAGGGGTACTCCTCGGAAGTTGGGAGTTCCGGGAGAAGATATGGACAAGGTGACTTACAAGCTTATTGAACCAGAGCTATTTAATGGTTTGAATATTCTGGTGGTAGGTGGCGGAGATAGCGCTGTAGAAAGTACACTGTTGCTCGCGGATAGTAATAATGTAACTCTTAGTTATAGAAAAGGCGCATTTGCTCGTATTAAGCCTGATAATAGAACTCGAATTCAGAAGGCTATTGATCAAGGTAGATTAGATGTGATTTTTAACTCTAACTTAAAAGTAATAGAGCGGGAATCTATTACCTTAGTTGTAGAGAATGGTGAGGTGAAATTGCCGAATGATCAGGTGTTTATTTTCGCCGGAGGAGAGTTGCCCAATGCCTTCTTGAGAAATGCCGGAGTAGAGATTGAAGCCCATTTTGGTAAAACAGTTCGTAAGCATAGAAACTAGGTGAAGAGGAATTGGGCCCATATTATTATCCTGTTGTGTTTGCCGCTTATCGGTTTAGCACAGTTTTCTCCTGGGAAATTGAGCGAGGCCCACGCGCATTTGGAGGGTATGAAGAACTGTACTCAATGCCATGAACTCGGGTCCGCGGTAAGTGAAACCAAATGTTTGGATTGCCACATCGAAATCCAATCGCTCCGAGAAGCCGACCATGGGTACCACAACAGTCAGGAAGTTCGGGATAAAAGTTGTATTTCATGCCATAGTGAACATCATGGAAGAGCTTTTGATGCCACTCGTTTTGATTCCACAGGGTTTGAACATGATTTAACCGGATACCTGCTCGAGGGAGCGCATGTCAAGGTCGATTGTCGAAAATGTCATAATCCGGACTACATCGTTGACGAAGAACTCGGGACAAGAAAGGGAACCTATTTGGGTTTGGAAAAAGCTTGTTTGAGTTGTCACGAAGACATGCACCGAGGCCAACTTGCGGATGATTGCTTGCAATGTCACCAGATGGATGATTGGAAGCCTGCGACTTTGTTCGACCACAACAAAACGGATTACCCGTTAAAGGGCGCACACAAGCAGGTGGAGTGTAAAGAGTGTCATGTCGAGAAGCGAGATCAGCAAGGACTATTTGCTCAGTATACCAATATTGCGCATCAGCGTTGTACGGATTGTCATGATGATTACCATGAAGGACGATTAGGTTCAAGCTGCACAGATTGCCATACCATATGGAGTTGGAATATTCAGAACGCCTCGCAAACATTTGATCATAGTAAAACACGCTATCCTCTCGTTGGTCAACATCAAGAGGTTCGATGTGAAGAATGCCATAAGAATGGCTATGAAGCTATGCCTTTTGCTCGGTGTACGGACTGTCACGAAGATTTCCATGAGGGTGATTTTATCACGGATGCTGGGGAAGTTACCGATTGTCGCGAGTGCCACAGCGTAGAAGAGCCTTTTACTTGGTCAAGCTACGGTATAGAAGAGCATCAAACTAGTGAATATCCTCTTGAAGGAGCACATTTAGCCACCCCCTGTACCGCATGTCACATGCAGGAGGAAAGTGAGTGGTCTTTCGCCTTTAATTCTCACGATTGTATCTCGTGTCATAACAACGTTCACGAGGGCTCACTTGCAGAGCACTTTACGGAATCTAACGGTTGTGTGGATTGTCACAATACCTCAAGCTGGTCGGTGATTACCTTTGATCACAATCAAACTAATTATGCTCTAGAGGGGCTGCACACCAACGTGGATTGTCGAGGCTGTCACATGCCAGACGGTTTGGATAACCAGGTTTTTGCACCATTGAGTTCAGCGTGTATGGATTGCCACGATGATATTCATGCGGGCCAATTTGCCGTTGCCACAAACACCCCGTCCATAGATTGTGCCGGCTGTCACAGCACTTCTGTTGCTTGGGACCCCATTAATTTCGATCACAATAACTCGCGGTTCCCGCTGGAAGGGAAGCATGCCGAGGCGAAATGTGATGCTTGTCATAAGGAAGAATTGGTCAATGATATCTTGACCGTTAACTATATAACGAATCAACTGCAATGCATCGATTGTCACGGATCTTAGGGGTTGTTATGATGCTTGCTAGTGTGGTACTGCAAGCTCAGAATAAAGAAAATCCACACGGGGAAAATTTCAAATTGGATTGTGCCAGTTGCCACAATCCGGAAGGCTGGACGATTTCAGAAATACCATGGGATCATAGCTCCACAGGTTTTGAATTGGATGGCCAGCACGCTTCAACCTCATGTGTAGCCTGCCACGAAGGATTAAATTTTGTACAGGCGAACAGTGAGTGTGCATCCTGTCACATCGACGTACATCAAGGAACGGTAGGAAATGATTGTATGCGTTGTCATACCACAGCCTTCTGGTTGGTTTCTGATGTTCAGGGTATTCACGAGCAAAATGGTTTCCCTTTGGACGGGGCCCATTTTACGGCCGCTTGTACGGATTGTCATTCGGGAGCCAATGAGCTCGTTTTTGAACGCATCGGTACGGATTGTGCCCAATGCCATACCCCGGATTTTCTAGCAACCACGGAGCCCAATCACCAGCAGGCAGGATTTGGGATGGATTGTGCTTCATGCCACGATCCGCTTGCAAACAACTGGGGTGGTGAAAACTTTCACCTGTTTTTCCCACTTGAAGGTGGGCACGGCGGTGTAAGCTGCACGCAATGTCATACGACTGGTAACTATTCCGATGCATCCCCGGAATGCGTGAGTTGTCACCTTGCGGATTACAATGCCACCACCAACCCTAACCACAGTCAAAGCGGATTCCCAATGGACTGTGCTCTTTGTCATGATAACAACATGAGCTGGGAACCGGCCCAATTTGTTGACCACGACGCTCAGTACTTTCCTATTTACTCTGGAGAGCACAGAAATGAATGGAGCAGCTGTACGGAGTGCCATACCAACCCGAATAATTTTGCACTATTTAGTTGTATCGACTGTCACGAACATAATAATCAAGCTGATTTAGCGGACGAACACGATGATGTTAATGGTTATGTTTTTGAGAGTACCGCATGTTATCAATGCCATCCCGACGGCGATGAATAGAATCCTCTCAGCATTAATCTTCTTTATCCTGTTCAGCTTTGGGCTTCGCGCTCAAAATGGGCAGGTAGAGGTTTCTTATATCACCACACAGCATGTGTATCTCAAGCTGGGAGGTCTGGAGCAAAGACCTGACAGTGTACAGATCAATAAGGTGTGGCTAAAGGTCGTGGCTACAAGTTCGCAGAGCATTGTTTTAGAAAACAAAGGCTTGCAGCTTTCGAAGGGGGTAATGGTGGATTTTGCTTTCCCGCAACGCGAGCCGGAGCACATTGCTAAGGAGCCACTTAAGGATGCGATCGCTAATGAACAGGTGGAAGTCGAAGTGGCCGTTGAGGACGTTCTAAAACCAGCCTCAATCAAAGGGAAACATGCCCTGCGGGGCCGATTCACGACCGATTATTTTGGCAGCTTTAGTCCAGATCAATCCGTTCATCGGTTTGCGCAACGCATGAATGTCTATGCCTCCCAAGAGAAAGGTGCGCATGGCTACTCCTTTTCGACAAGGGGTATTGCTCGGGAGTACATCAATGGCTCCGGTACGCCCCTGCGCTGGAATTTGTATGAAATGAATGCCCGCTATAAACACGTCTTGGGTGAAGTACTTTTGGGGCGTTCGGTACCAAGATTTGCCGCGAGTTTCGGGGCCATTGACGGTGTCGCGGTGACAGTGCATATGCCAGTGAATATTCATGTTTTGGCCGGCTACCGACCCGACTTTCAAACGTTTGGATTGGATTTAGGGTCAGGCATGCAAGGGGTATTTCTTTCGATGCCTGCGCCAAAGGGCTCGATGAATTTTAAATCCAGCTTGGGATGGGCTAACATGATGGGAACGGACGCTAGTGGTAATAAGGGCATAGATCGCCAAATCATATACCAGCAAATGAGCATGCAGTTGTTGAAGAATGTAACGTGGTATTCTTCATTGGAATTGGACACCTATTCACCGGCTTTGAGCGGTACAAGCCTGAAAGCCACGGGTATTTACGCTAGCCTGAATTATAAACTTTCGAAAGCGGGTAATTTGTACCTGAGTTATGATTCCCGCGGGCCACGGGTCTTTTACCAGCAGTTCGATGCTGCTTTGGAGCAAGCGCTCTTTGATATGGGGATCCAGCAAGGCTATAGAGTTCGGTATTCCCATCGTTTTGGAGCCCGTACGTTTGTGGGGGTTAATGGGACCATTCGCTCACAAAGTACTTCTACCACGCCTTTTTCCATGATGGGTGTTAGCTTGCGGTACCGCATTCCTTCGGTAACTAACGCTCACATCTCGGCACAGTTTTCTACCTCCAAAAATGCCTCGTACGGTACACGTATAGGGCAAATCCAATACCGCACAGTTTTGGGAAAACAAGGCTATTTCCGGGCTTATGCACGGTATTTGGGGTATCGTTACCCTGGGTCCATTCCGGTGCAATCGGACCGATTTTATATTGGAGGGGAATTGGTCAGAACCATAAAAGGGCTGGAACTTTTTACCCGCACAGAGCTTTCTTTCCGTGCTCAGCAAGTATATCCCGGTATTCAAGCGGGATTAACCTATAGATTAAATTCGACTAAAAAATGATGAGATCATTTGTTTCAATAGCCATCGTAAGTAGCCTTTTGGCGTCGTGTAACGGCAATACCATGGAACCTGTATCGCAGACATCTCCTGATACTGAGGTACCTAGTGTTTTTGAGCAGCGTAAACCTTCAGAAACTCAACAGTCCTTGCCAGCGAGCAGTGCTTCTGACGCTCACCACCACGCAGTAGTTGCTGAGGTCTTGCAAGACGGACGTTACCTAATGCTTTTAGTGGAGGAAGCAGGCCAGCAATCTTGGTTGATCACTCGTGAAAATGGAGTACGCCAAGGCGACCACGTGGATTACCATGATGGATTGGTCAAGCAACAATACAACAACTCTACAGTGGATCGAACTTTTGACCAGGTCATGTTGGTTAGCACATTGACGGTGGTTCATCATGGAGATGCTCACCAGTCTACAGCCTCGTCATCAGAGGCAGTTTCGACCAGCAATATTACGCAGGTTCAAGGCGCACTCACGCCTGCTGAATTTTTAGCGAACGCGGCGCAGATGGAAGGGCAAACAGTACGCGTCCAAGGCGTTGTGACCAAAGTGAATGCCAACATCATGAAACGCCATTGGATTCATCTTTCAGAGCAGCAGGGAGGAAAGTCCGATGTGGTGATTACTACACAGACTTTGGTGCCGGTCGGGCATGCTGTTGTATTTGAAGGGCAAGTGGTAGTCAACAAAGATTTTGGAGCGGGGTATGTCTTTGATGTACTCCTTGAAAACGCCAACGCATTATGAAGCGAATTTTAAGCGGGCTCTTTGGCTCTAAAGCTGCGCTCGTTTACCTCGTGGTTTTTGCGGCTGCGGTAGGTGTCGCCACATTTATTGAAAATGATTTCGGTACATCATCAGCTCAGGCGGTCGTCTATCAAAGCACATGGTTTGAGTTGCTGCTTGTGCTCTTTGGTGGAGCGATTGCATACAATGTCTATGCCTACAGATTTCTTCAACGAAAGCAATATGCTACATTGTTGTTTCATTTGAGTATCCTAGTCATTCTATTAGGCAGTGCCATAACTCGTAATTACGGTTGGGAAGGCATGCTACATATTCGTGAGGGTAGTCAGAGTAGCGAGGTCCTTTCTCGTGATACTTACGTCCGTGTTGCGATGGCCCGTGCTAATGAAGGATATGCCTCGGAGAACGTGGTTTTTGCGAGCAGCTTTGGCGGCGGTACATCCTTTAGTGAGAAGTACAGCAGTCCTCTGGGCTCGTACAAGGTACACTGTCTCGAAACTTTGGTGGAGCCGAATGCAGTATTGACCTCAAGTGGTGGAGATGGTGCATTGAAAGTCGTGTTCGGTGGGGCTTCAGGAAGAACGGAATTGGCCCTTACGCCTCAAGTTCCTGTGGTTTTTAATGGGGTACAGCTGTTTTGGGATGCGGATTCCGACGGACCTTCTATGGCGCGGCCTTTTGTGGTGCGTCCTGCAGGTGAGGATCTGGAAATCGCCTCTATTTACCCGATTTATCGTCGAATTATGGCTACTGGTCAGCAGGATACTTTGGCCTCAGGAATGTGGCATCCATTGGTGTTTAGGGCTTTGCATAATACTATGGTTGGCCAATTCGTGTTTTCAGACTACGAGCCACAGGGATCCTTCCGATGGGAGTCCTCTTCTAAAAAGATCACCTCAGGTTCAACTCTCGGCCTATTAATGGAGGTCCGTAATAATGAAGGCTTCTCGCAGACCGTTTTGGTCACGGGAGCTCAAGGCTTTAAGGGAAGGCCTGCCGTGGTTCGCGATGGTGAAGTTGCCATTGAGATTTCTTATGGGAGCATATCACGCATACTCCCGTTTGCCATTGCTTTGGATGATTTCCAGATGACGCGTTATCCGGGTACCGATGCCGCAGCAACCTTTGCTTCAGATGTTCGTGTGGTGGATGCTCGTTTGGCAGAGGACATGAAGTATAACATCCACATGAATCACATCTTGGATTATGAAGGCTACCGCTTTTTCCAAAGTTCTTACGATCAAGATGAGCGCGGTTCGTACCTCAGTGTGAATCATGATTTTTATGGGACTTGGGTGACCTATGTGGGTTACATCCTATTGACCATCGGTATGGTATGGGCGCTTTTCGCACCCAAAACTCGATTCGCCATGTTGCGGAAACGTGCCCGAAGTATAGGCGTGGGTATGTTAGTGGCCTTGATGTCGTTGCCAATTTCTGCAAAAGCTCAAGGTGAACCTAGCGAAATACCTGCCGTCGATGCGGAACATGCGATGAAGGTCAGTGAACTCTTTGTTCAGGACCACCGCGGTCGAATGAAGCCGATGCATACCTTGAGCCGCGAGGTGTTGCGTAAGGTGAGCGGTAAAGAAGTCATTCTTGGGTTAACTGCTGACCAATTCATTTTGTCCGCAGCCCTGCGCCCATCAGATTGGTACACAACCCCGTTGATCAAGCAAGGGCATAGTCCGGTGGTTCAAGAATTGCTCGGTACCACGGCGAAATTGGTTTCTTATAATCAGTGCTTCGATGAGCAAGGCAAGTACCTTCTTAGCGAGGCCGTTCAAAGTGCACAGAGCAAGAAGCCGACAGAAAAGGATGCCAATGAAAAGACCATTATTGCGCTCGATGAACGTGTGAACATCATGAATATGGTATTCTCTGGCCAATTCCTAAAATGGGTGCCCATCGAGGGAGACCTAAACAACACCTGGAGTGCCCCGCGCAGTCACGGTCTGCAAACCAACGTCAATGCGACCAAGTTTTTCTCCGCGTACTTTGGTGCTTTGGACCACGCCATGAAAGAGGGGCATTATAGCGAAGCGGATGCTTATTTGGCGCAATTGAAAGACTTCCAACAGGAATTGGCCCATGATATACTGCCATCGCCGACGCAGTCTAAGCTGGAGATTCTGATGAATACCTATAGACCGTTCGACCGACTGGCCATGATCTATGCCCTCCTTGCTATCATATTTTTGGCGCTGCTCATGGGTGAGGTGTGGTTCGGTCCACGGCCTTTTGTCGAGCGTTCACGTACCATTATGATCGTCGTGGCCTACCTTCCCTTTGTCATACACACGCTCGCCTTGGCTGTGCGTTGGTATGTAAGTGAACGTGCCCCGTGGTCGAATGGATATGAATCGCTTATCTACATCGGATGGACCAGTGCGCTCAGCGGATTGCTCTTTTCAAGAAAAGAGTTTGGCGCTCTGGCAGCAACCAATATCCTGTCGGCAATCATCTTGCTGATTGCGATGTTGAGCTACTTAAATCCTGAAATCACCCCCTTGGTTCCTGTGTTGAAATCTTATTGGTTGACCATCCACGTTAGCTTAGAGGCCGGCAGTTACGGGTTCTTGATGCTCGGTGCGATTATTGGAGTTTTAATTTTAATGTTATACATCCTGCGCAATAGTTCGAATGCCAAGCGTATTGAAGGTAAGATTGATAGACTTCAAGCTATTTCTGAAATGACCATTACCGGTGGGCTCTATATGTTAAGTGTCGGTACCTATCTTGGTGGTGTTTGGGCGAATGAAAGCTGGGGACGCTATTGGGGTTGGGATGCCAAAGAAACATGGGCATTGGTCAGCATTTTAGTTTATGCAACAGTATTGCACATGCGCTTCATACCTAAACTAAACAATGCTTTCGCGTTTAGTGTGGGAACACTCTTCGGATTGGCAAGCGTCGTGATGACCTATTTCGGTGTGAATTATTATCTGTCAGGGTTGCATAGCTATGCGGCAGGAGATCCTATTCCTGTTCCAGGTTGGGTTTATTATACGTCAATTTCATTTGCCATACTCGTAGTTCTGGCGTTCATCAAAAACAAACTTTGGAAAGTTTCTACGAAACTTTGATTTTCTAATTCAACAACGGAATAGACCCCGGCGTAATATAGGGTAAGAATTACACGACTTTGTCCCACTACTGGAACCATAAACCCAGTTCAATCGGGATTTCGGTGAGGGGGGATTAAACATTCGACCTTTTCTCCAGAATGTCTATAAGGAAAAGCCTTGATGCGCAGCATCAGGGCTTTTTTTTATGCCTTCAATTGTGCTATCCTGCACCGCTACTTAGAAACCCTTTTTACGAAGCTATCTTGTATTGGTTAATTCTCCTTTATGGATAGTTATTTCTAATAGTATCCTCAAGAAACAGTTTAAAGTTTTCCTCTTCTGAAGGATACATAAATAGAAGATCTTCATGGCACGTGTCAATGTGTTCAGGTGCAACAGTTCCGAGGGCATATGAATTTGTAACTTCCGGACAAAAAATAGGGAACGTTACTATGAAGATGTAAAGTTTTGTAAATCACTGTATGGCAACACATTTTCCAAAAAATAGGCATAGACGGTGCAACCGTGAAGGAATGAAATGGGTTCTCCTTTTCCGGATTGTGCCAGACAAACCATTTACTTCAATGATAATGACATTGCTTACAGGATTGGAAAAAACTTTGACTAAGTTCGTTGAACTTTGTGAAGTTAAGTCTATGGGTTTAATGGTACCCTATCTAGCCAACCGTGGCTTGTAGACCTTGTTGGCAACTGTATTCTACTACAACGATTATATCAATTACTCAGGTCGTTCAGGTATATAAACAACTTCAACATCAATAGAATTACCATAGGTAATTAATACAGAACACAATACCGACACATTTTCCTCATTTTGAGTTGCAGGTTTCATTACAGGTATTTTCCTGAGTACCCT
>Ga0209961_1000084_pt1 | contig 35100 bp, 33 predicted proteins | sample SalPonA_B_H2O_MG_FD_185719 | JGI IMG/M metagenome (GOLD analysis project Ga0209961, IMG submission 185719) | Water microbial communities from South San Francisco under conditions of wetland restoration - Salt Pond MetaG R2A_B_H2O_MG (SPAdes)... | ecosystem: Environmental > Aquatic > Non-marine... | reverse complement strand
TCAACTTACTCAGCCCGCGATATTCCATTAATACTCTTGGTAATTCGTAATCAGCAGCCAATTCTGACAGCACCTCTTCCGCTGTCGAAGGGGCACCTTTAGGGGTTTTTTTGATGACGGGTAGCTTTAATTCTTCAAACAATATTTCACCCAGTTGCTTGGTCGAGCCCAAATTAAATTCTCGCCCAGCGATTTTATATGCCTTGGCGGTTAACTCGGCCATACGGTCACCGAGCGTTTGGCTGTGTTCAGCCAGCATTGTGCGATCGATTAATGTGCCATTGCGCTCTATTCTCTGTAACACTGGCAATAGGGGTATTTCGATGTCGTTATATATCCGTTGTAAACCCTCAATTCGCTCAAGCCGAGGCGCCATAGCCTGGTGTAAGCGCAGAGTAATATCAGCATCTTCGGCGGCATACTTTGACGCTTCGTCTAACTCAATCTGATTAAACGTAAGTTGCTTGGCACCCTTGCCAGCAATATCTTCAAAATGAACGGTTTGCACGCTTAATTCACGCAAAGCCAAACTGTCCATATCGTGCCTACCCGCAGTAGAATCAAGCACATAAGATTGCAACATTGTGTCGTGCTTAATGCCGTTTAGTTCGATGCCATGATTAGCAAGAATGTGCTTATCGTATTTAAGATTTTGTCCAACCTTGCCTTTATTAGGATCCTCTAGCAACGGTTTTAGTGCGTTCAAGACATGGTCGCGATCAAGTTGTGCCGGAGCCCCTAAATAGTCGTGGGCCAATGGAACATAGGCGGCACACCCTGCCTCAATAGCGAACGACACGCCGACAATGCTTGCTTGCATATAATCGAGTCCAGTTGTCTCAGTATCAAAAGCAAAAATATCGGCTGAGGATAACTTCTCAAGCCATGTATCAAACGCAGCAAGGTCAGTTATACACTGATAATCTAACGTTTCTGGTGCGCAGGGAGCTGATGGCTCAGCCTCAGCTTGGCCAAACAAATCGCTTTGAGAATCCTGTGAAATCGAGGCATCCTTTTTATGCGCTGATAATTCAGCCACCCATGACTTAAATTCCATTTCCGCAAAGAGCTCTGCCAATTTTTCTGAGTCAGGCGCTTGTACTGAAATACTGGCTAGATCACAGGGTAATTCAACATCTGTCTTAATCGTGGCTAACTCGTAGGACAGGGGTAAATGGTCTAGAGCAGCACGTAAATTTTCGCCAATTTTACCACCTACTTTATCGGCATTTTCCATAACGCCCGATAGAGAATCATATTCCAATAGCCATTTAACAGCCGTCTTTGGGCCACATTTTTCTACCCCAGGAATATTATCAACCTTATCTCCCATCAACGCTAAGTAATCGACAATACGTTCAGCGGGGATACCAAATTTTTCAGCTACGCCGTCTCTATCCATCGCGGTATTCGTCATCGTATTGATCAGAGTGACATGCTCGCTCACGAGTTGAGCCATATCCTTATCACCGGTTGATATGACCGTTTCAATACCTTGCTCCGTGGCCTGTTTGGCGAGAGTGCCAATGACATCATCGGCCTCGACACCTTCAATCACTAACCGCGGTAGACCCATTGCATCCACAATATCGTGAATAGGCTGTATCTGTACCCGAAGGTCATCTGGCATAGGTGGGCGATTTGCTTTGTACTCGCTATACATGTCATTGCGAAAGGTCTTACCCTTGGCGTCAAACACCACCACAATTTTACTTTCGGCATAGTTTCGCTGCAGAGAGCGAAGCATATTGATCACACCTTTGACTGCACCCGTTGGTTGTCCCTTGGAATTGGTCAACGGTGGTAAAGCGTGAAATGCACGAAATAGATAAGATGAACCGTCAACGAGAACAACTGCCATGAAAATTCCTTAATTAAAGTTGTTGTAAGCGCTCTTGTGCGCTTTTCGCAAGATCGCCGTCACCCTTGGCGGCCTCGCTGTAGTAGCTACGCGCAGCTGCTTTGTCGCCTCTAGCACGAGCGAGCTCCCCTAAGTGATAACTAGCAGCGACAGTACCTAAGCGTTTACGGCTCGCTAGTAGGTCGCTCTCAGCGGCGGCATTGTTGCCTTGCTCTGCCCTAACTAAACCACGATAAAGGTGTCCGGAAAAAAGTCCAGGGTTATACTTTATGGTTTTTCCAAATGCTGTTTCTGCGTCTTTTTTCTTATCTTGCTTATATAAAATTTGACCCTTGGTTTGCCAGAACAGGCCCTCTTTTGACTGTGCGGCAACGGCTTTATTAACTAGCGCTAAAGCACCCGATAAATCATCATTTTGCAGCGCCTGCATAGCCTCAGTATTTGCCTTGTAAGCCTCGGCATCGCGGCGAAGTTGCGCCATGGCTCGATCAAATGCCGCCTTATTTCTTGCGCCACTAGGCAACTGACTCGCTTGAGCTCGATTAGCTTCTACCCTTTGCTGAGATGGCGGGTGGCTGGCAAAAAATTCGCTAAACCAATCGCTACTGCGTCCTTCAGATAGCCTAACGAAGGTTTGCTGTAATTCTACTGCAGCACGGGGTTCATAACCGGCACGAACCATATACTGGATACCGTAGGTATCTGACTCGGTCTCATTACCTCGTGAATAACGCGCCATCCAAGCTTTTCCGCCCACACCTGCCGCTAGCACGGCCGCGCCACCATATTTTTCCTGTTTTTGTGCCGCAATCGCCGTAGCTGCCAATCCGATATTCACCAAAATATTCTGAGATTGTTGCTGAGCACCATGACGGGCTGCAGCGTGCACAATCTCATGACCAATGACAGCGGCTAACTGCGCTTCATCCTCTAGGTGCATCAATAATCCACGGTTGATAGCGATTTTTCCACCCGGCATAGCCCATGCATTAGGTACATCATTATTTAACACGACAAATTCATAAGGCAATTCAGGACGATCGCTTACTGCAGCCAATTTAGCACCCACTTTGGCCACATATCTTGTCAAATTAGGATCGACCGTATACTGCCCTCCTTGCTGCTGCTGTGCGGGCAAATAATTTTTTGTCCCCATAGCAATTTCTTGCTCGGTTGACATGAAGACCATGTCGCGCTTACCCGTAACGGGATTGCTGGCACAGGATGCTAGTAACGCGGCTAGCATAAATATTGAGAAAATATTTCTTAACAACATATACCCTCCATGGATATTAACTTTAACAATCATCGATTGCCTTAAGCATAGCAGTTAGATAGTCACGGTAAGAAGAGTATTGCCTTTGGCCCGCTAATACATCAATTTCAGCAAAACTAACGTCACCTAGAATTTTTTCACTCAGCTTTTTGGTACTTTGTTGCACTAACACACAAGCGTTATCCGTTGCTTGCACCGCTTGTTTAACCTTGTACAAACTTCGCATGCCCATTCGACTTTCATTGGCATTGGTCAAAACGCCCTGCAGGCCTATCCCATAGTGAGACAGTAAATAGGCAAATGAATTGTGGTAGGCAAAATACGAGCGGGTTTTATCGAGATTAACACTTACCAATGCTTGCTGTTGTTGGATTTTAAAAGCCTTTAAACGCTGTTGAAATTGCGTTGCCTCAGAAGGTAATAGCTCTGATAACTTTTTAACAACGGCGTCAGCGAGTAGCTCTACATTAGTCGGGTTCAACCATAAATGGGGATCAATAGCCGCATCGTGGCTATGGCCTTCGTCGTTCGAATCATTAGCGTTATTATCTAGGCTAACTATGTTAGGTAATTGGTCTAAACGTGTGATTTTCTGCGCGTCTAAGCCCTGCAATTTACCTAAAAATGGCTCTAATCCTGCACCGACCAACACCACCAAATCTGCACGATCCACCGCTACTCTATCACTTACCCGCATACTGTAGTGGTGAATAGAACCGGCATTAGGCACCAGTGACGTGACGGCAACGTGATCACCACCAAGGTCCTTAACGAGAAGTGCTAACGGACTAATCGACGTGACAACATTAACACCAGCCATAGCATTCTTTGGTGCTATGAGTAGTATGGCAAATAAGATTAAAACGAATCTCATACTTAGAAGGGTCCAATTTTAGCGGTGAGTAGTGTAACACCGCAGTTTTAGTGAGCAAAATCTAGTATCATGTTGCTAAATTGAGAGGGGCTATGAGCAAATTACTTTCGTTACAGCACATTCACTTTGAACATAGGGGGCGAAGCATTCTACAAGATGTTTCTCTCGAGCTCAGCCCTGGCCAAATAGTTACCCTCATAGGGCCTAGCGGCGCCGGTAAAACCACACTGGTTAGAATCGCCCTTGGCTTATTAAAACCGACCTCAGGGGAAGTTCATCGCCAGCCAAAACTTCGCATTGGTTACGTGCCTCAAAAAGTTGTTGTTAACCAATTAATGCCTCTCTCTGTTGAGCGATTTTTAGCAACCTCACAACATGCGGCTAAATCATTGGCAGATGTCTGTAGCCAAGTATCTATTACGCACCTGCTTGCACAGCGGATGAACAATCTTTCTGGCGGCGAAATGCAAAGAGTATTACTCGCCAAAGCGCTGCTAGTTAATCCCCAGTTATTAGTGCTCGACGAACCTGTCCAAGGGGTCGATGTCACTGGGCAAGCCGAGCTTTACCAGCTTATTCAAGATATATCTAAACGCCTTGATTGCGCTGTACTCATGGTATCCCATGACTTGCACTTGGTGATGTCTGCTACCGATACCGTGGTGTGTATGAATAATCATGTTTGTTGCCATGGCCACCCTGAATCTGTCAGTGAACACCCCGCCTATATAGAACTCTTTGGCAAGCATGTTGAACCAAGCCTGGCGCTCTATACACACCATCATAATCATGTCCACGATAGCTGTAATCATTCAAATGCCAGTATCGTAAAAGAGGACAAGGTATGAGTTTTATTGCCCTTGCAGCCGCCGCCGGTTTAGCCATTGCCTTAGTTGCTGGCCCAGTCGGATGTTTCGTTGTTTGGCGCCGTATGGCTTACTTTGGTGATAGCTTAGCTCACGCAGCATTGCTTGGTGTGGGTATCGGCTTGCTTCTGGATGCCAACCTGTCACTTTCCATAGTAGCTGTTTGTTTGTTAAGCGTACCCTTGATATTACTGTTAACTAATAGCAAACATGTTGCCGATGATACCGCGCTAGGTATTCTCTCTCACGCGAGCCTTGCCATTGGCATAACGTCGGTGAGCCTGGCTGCAGGTGGCAGTATCGATCTATCTTCCTTTCTTTTTGGTGACATCCTAGCGCTTAGTGAAACAGATGTCGCTGTAGTCATTGCTATGTGCCTACTGGTCGGTTTCACACTCATTTTTTTATGGAAAAAATTAGTCTATATAACCATCCACTCAGAATTGGCGAGTATTGAAGGACTGCCCAGTCGGCAACTTGAAATTACGCTCATGTTATTAATCGCTGTGCTAGTGGCCGTTGGTATGCAAGTGGTTGGCGCGCTTCTGATTGGATCTTTGTTGATCATACCTGCCGCCGCCGCGGGTTTACTCACTGGAACACCAGAAAGAATGGGATGGGTAGCGGCACTATTTGCCAGCGCGGCTATTATCGGTGGACTAACTTTGTCGTGGTTTTTAGATACACCCGCAGGTCCTTCTGCGGTGGTGGTTGCCACAGCGATATTCGCGGTGGCAAAACTCATAGAGAAACTACGAAATTAATGTAGGTCTTCGTAGAGACGACGCACTGATCCAAAGTTATTGATAAGCTTTGCGGCATCAAAAGGTGGTTTCATGAAGCCGTGAAAATGTCCGTAAGGATTGATAATGGCTAGGTTTGCTCCATGATCAACTTGGTAGTTTTCACCTCCACCAGGTACTTTGCGGAACGTCGTATTTAACTGGGTAGCAAATCGGTGCACGTCAAAGTAATCCCCAGTAACGCCAATGAAATTTGGATTAAAGTAGCGTACATAAGAATTAAGGATCTCAGGCGTATCGCGCTGTGGATCTGCACTCACCATAATGATCTGCGTGTCGGTATCCCAACCTTTCTCCGACAACTCAGTATAAAAATTATTCAAAGTGGCTAATGTGGTAGGGCAAACATCAGGGCAATGAGTAAAACCAAAAAATACAACGCCCCATTTTCCCTCTAAGCGTGCCACATCGAATACTTCGTTAGTATCGTCCACAAGACTAAACGGTTGCAGAATTCTCCCTTTATCAAAGATATAGGTACCGTGATACTTAAGTTCTTCTTTGTCCATGAGAGGTGGATTTAACAAGGTATAAGCTAGTGCCACAACAAACAACGATGCCATGACAACAGCAATAGTCACGGTTTTACGAATGCCTTTTTGGCGCGCTTCCAAGGTTGTATTCATGAAAGGTCCTCTAGAATCCAGTGGGTGGATAGACGTAGTGATCGATTAGCATAATGGCAAACAACAACATCAAATAAACAATGGAATACTTGAACGTTGCCATGGGTATTTTTGGATCTTTGGCCAACATTAATTGAATCGCATACCACAGGAATATCAAGCCAAGAATTAGTGCACCTATCGCATACAGGGGACCGCTCATTAGCGTTGCAAAAGGCAGCATGGTCACGACTAACAAGATAATGGTATATAGCAACACTTGCAGGCGGGTAAATTGGTCACCGTGAGTGACAGGTAACATTGGGATATCGACCTTGGCGTAGTCCTCGCGACGATGTATAGCCAGCGCCCAAAAGTGTGGCGGCGTCCAAGCAAAAATAATCAACACCAGTAAAAGACCATAGCCATGAACTTCGTTGGTTACAGCTGTCCAGCCTAGTAGTGGTGGTGCTGCACCGGCTAGACCACCAATGACAATATTTTGTGGCGTGGCACGTTTTAAAAACATGGTGTATATAAAGGCGTATCCAATGAGTGATGCCAATGTCAGCCATGCAGTCAGTGGGTTGATAAACACTACTAACATCCACATACCCAGACCACCAATCACAATGGCAAATACCAAGGCCTTGGTGGGTGTAATTCTACCTTGAGCGACTGGGCGATTTTGTGTTCGCGCCATATTGATATCGGTGCGATAGTCGATCATGTGGTTGATAGCGGCTGCCGAGCCAGCCATAAGTGCAATGCCAAGGTTACCTATAATGAGTATGTCAAACGGTACCATGCCAGGAACAGCCATAAACATGCCGATGACTGATGTTAAAATCATCAGTAATACCACGTTGGGCTTGGTCATTTCGTAGTAGTCACGCCATATTGGGCGTTGAGTTGGCTGGTTCATAATATTACTCGGCAGAAGAATTCTTAAGTAAGAATTTCATATCGTCCAAAATTTGGCGACCACTGTGTTGTTCAGTATATTGCATCATGATCCATCCACTAGGATCAACAACATAGAAATTATCCCGTGGGTTCATATTGAGCGCGGGTTCAGTGCCTTGCGTTTGTACAGGTAACATTTTTAATAATGCTTCGTTACCCATAATGCGGATATATTGGCTGTATTCTGTATCTAGAATATTTTTGATAGCCGCAAAATCTTCTGAATTGCCCGCAACGACATATTTTCTAATTCTACGGGCTTCTTTTCCTAGGGCAGAATGCGCTTGCCTCACGACATATAAGGTCTCTTGGCAATTTGTATCGCAAGGTGAACTAATATTTACAACAAAGGCCCACTGGGACAGTTCGGCATCGTACTGATAGTCGCTGCCATCTTCACGAGTCACTTTAAAATCACTAATTTGGATAGGGGGATTGATCAAATTACCGTGATTGCGTGTGCCAAGCATACCGACTAAGTCTATATCACCTTTGACAACAAATACCCAAAGCCATGTTGAGATAGCAGTTAACAAAAGGGGAATACCGGCAACTAACATTACGGTCAAACGATTTTTGGTTTTAGTCGAAACGCTCATTTATCTCTCTTACGTATCAAGGTGCCAAGGTTACTATTGGCAAATAAAAAAACTATCAGCGCCAATGCCGCAAAAAGAAACCATTGTACCGCATAGCCGATGTGAGTTTCAGGTTTTACGTTAATTTCTGGCCAGTTAGTGTCAAATGCGAACGAATTACTTTCATTTAACCTAAAACTTAACGGGTAAAGTTCAATCTCTAATTGCTGTGATATTTGCTCAATATCTAAATAACTCAGTCTTTGTATATCTACCGCTTTATCCAGGATCAAATCACCTAGGCTATAAGGCGCTTTTGAAGGTTGATAAACTAAGGTTTGAAGTATTTGTATATTGCTTGGTGTTTCAAATATAGGCACCACATTGCGGTCTTTATTTTCAATCCAGCCCCGGTTAATGAGTACCCGTTGGCCTTCCTTGGTTTCAAATAAACTTAATACCTCAACACCAAGTTTTTTTCTTCGCCACTGATTTTCCAGTAATAAATGTTGACCTGTATAAACACCACTTAAGGTAACTGGCAAATTTGTCTTGTCGATAAATGAATCGACATCGTTGATTGTAATAGCGGTCATTTGAGCACGGTTTTGATATGAGGCCGCAATTTCCTCTTTTTCAACGCTCCGCTCTAATTGCCATAGTCCTAACGAGAAGCATAGAGGTACCACGATGACCGTAAGTAGGGTACTCTTCCAACCAACTGAAAACTTAATTTTTCCCATTGGATTCACTCATGCCCTTAAAAATCGCAATCATTATTTTATTTCTGATGCTCGTCGTCAGTCTATTTACAAGCTTTACTTTTTTGATGAAAGACAAAGGTGGTACTAAGCGCACATGGTACCACTTATCTTTTAGATTAGTGATTGCGACCATACTTATGGCACTCCTATTTTATGGAGTTTATACGGGACAACTTGGCTCAAATGCTCCATGGGATCAACACAACTTTGAGCCTCGACCCACTCAACAGTAGGCAAAAAAAAAGCTGTAACCAATTGGGTTACAGCTTTCAATCTGAAAAGAGTCAGATTATAGGATGTAGACGAACAGGAACAATCCTACCCATACAACATCAACAAAGTGCCAGTACCAGCTAGATGCTTCAAAACCAAAGTGTTCGTCTTGAGTAAAGTGGCCGCCTTTTACTGAACGTAACCATTGTATCAACAGCATACCCATACCCATGGCAACGTGGAAACCGTGAAATCCAGTCAGCATGAAGAAGGTTGAGCCATAAGCACCAGTTTTTAAAGTTAAGCCGTAGTGAGCATAAGCTTCGTAGTATTCAAATACTTGCAAGAACAAGAAAACAATACCTAGTACGACAGTCAAACCCAACCAAGTGTTGAAGCCCTTACGATCGTTATCAACTTTTAGCTTGTGGTGTGCCACGTGGCAGGTATAGCTAGAAGTCAAAAGAATCATGGTGTTCCACAGTGGCAACCATTTGAAGATGTTTGCCCATCCTGGGAAGGCCATGCTTTGATCGGGACCAGCAAAGACACCATTGTTTGCAATCAACTGTTTTGTTGCACCACCAATAGCTTCCTGTGGAGTTTCCATCAAAGGCCAGCTATAGCTAAAATCACCCCACAATAGATAGTTCATGTCATATATCCCCTCTGAGGCCAACCACGGACCTGACAAGTTGCGGATATAGAACAATGCACCAAAGAACGCGAAGAAGAACATCACTTCTGAGAAGATGAACCACTGCATGCCAATGACATACGAACGCCTCAGCTGAGGACTATTTAAACCAGCAATATTTTCACGGATAGCCGTTCTAAACCAAGTGAATAGAACCGCGGCAAAGAAAATAAAGCCTGTCCAGAACACATACCAAGCGTTAAAGCTACCTTCGCCGTAGCTCATTTGGTTAATGCCCATTGCGGCGCCCATGGTGGTAGTAATCAGACCGATAGTCGCTAACACCGCCATAGGGCTAGATTCAGGTACATAGTAGGTCTCATGACCTTGTGCACTATGATCTGCCATAGTATTTCTCCATTTCTCTTACGAGATTATATGGCACCACTCCGCGGTGCCTGCTTATTAAGTGCACACTTAGGAATCAGTGCGCTGAACCCTTTCTGTAATGTCAAATAAGGTATAAGACAGCGTAATGGTTTTAATATCTTTAGGTAAATCTCGATCAACGATATACACCAAAGGTAACTCTGCACTTTCTCCCGCAACCAATGGTTGTTGGTTGAAGCAGAAACATTCCGTTTTATGGAAGTATTCAGCAGCACGAGCAGGCGAAATACTTGGTATCGCCTGCGCTACCATATCTTTAGGTAGTGGGTTGTGTGCCAAAAATACTGTTTCGTTACTTGCACCTGGGTTAACTTTAACCATCGTTACAGAAGGCTTAAATTCCCAAGGCATTTCTTCGTTGAAATTAGCAACGAATTGAACCTCTACTTGGCGCTCGGTATCGACCACAATTTCTGTGGCCTCATAACGATCGCCAGTTCGTCCATTAATTCCCAAAACATCACAGAGTACGTTGTACAGAGGAACCATTACGACAAAGACAAAAGCGAACATCGCAACAGCTAATACGGACAACTTACCTGCAGTTATGAGAATGTTCTTATCTTTTGTCTTCATAACGTTTTACCTCGTTACTTCACTTGTGGTGGAACAGAGTAAGTGTGGTATGGCGCAGGTGAAGGAACTTCCCACTCCAAACCTTCTGCACCGTCCCATGACTTAGCCGCTTCGTCTTTCTTGCCCGAACGGATCGTCGCAATAACGTTGTACAAGAACAACAACTGTGACGCGCCGTAGATGAACGCACCAATTGAAGACATCATGTTGAAGTCAGCAAATTGTAATGCGTAATCAGGAATACGACGAGGCATACCTGCCAAGCCCACGAAGTGTTGTGGGAAGAAGGTCAAGTTAAAGCCAATGAACGAAATCCAGAAGTGTGCTTTACCCATAGTCTCGTTGTAACGACGGCCAGTCCACTTGTGAATCCAGTAGTAGACAGACGCTGACATCGCAAAGATCGCACCGGCCACCATGGTGTAGTGGAAGTGAGCAACAACGAAGTAGGTATCGTGGTACTGGAAGTCAGCAGGCGCGATCGACAACATCAAGCCAGTGAAACCGCCAATGGTAAATAGAACCACGAAACCAATAGCGAATAGCATAGGGGTTTCAAAGCTCAATGAACCACGGAACATGGTGGTGATCCAGTTAAACACTTTTGCCGCCGTAGGAACCGCAATCAGAGTTGTTGCATACATGAAGAACAACTCACCCGCCAATGGCATACCTACGGTATACATATGGTGAGCCCATACGATAAATGACAAGAACGCGATAGACGCAGTAGCGTAAACCATCGAGTCATAACCGAACAAAGGCTTGCGAGAGAACGCTGGAATGATGTGCGATACAACACCGAACGCTGGCAAAATAATGATGTAAACTTCTGGGTGACCAAAGAACCAGAAAATATGCTGGAACAACACTGGGTCACCACCACCTGCAGCAGAGAAGAAACTCGTGCCGAAGTGGATATCCATCAACATCATGGTGACTGCACCTGCCAATACAGGCATTACTGCAACCAACAAGAACGCAGTGATCAACCAAGTCCACACGAATAGTGGCATCTTCATGTAAGTCATGCCGGGAGCGCGCATGTTCACGATGGTAGCAATAATGTTAATCGCACCCATGATTGAAGATATACCCATTACGTGCACACTGAAAATAAATACAGTGACACTTGGTGGTGCATAAGTTGTTGATAATGGCGCATAGAATGTCCAACCGAAGTTCGGACCGCCGCCTTCCATGAACAAGGTGCTAGCCAAGATCAAGAAAGTTGGTGGCAACAACCAGAACGACCAGTTGTTCATGCGAGGCATCGCCATATCTGGCGCACCAATCATCAATGGAATCATGTAGTTCGCCAAACCAACGAAGGCGGGCATGATCGCACCGAATACCATCACCAAACCGTGCATGGTAGTCATTTGATTGAAGAACTCAGGTTGCACTAATTGCAAGCCTGGCTGGAACAACTCTGCGCGAATAATCATCGCAAAAGAGCCACCCAACAAGAACATAGCAAAAGAGAACCATAGGTACAGTGCACCAATGTCTTTATGGTTGGTTGTTAAAAACCAACGCGATAATCCCTTTGCGGGGCCGTGATGTTCACCCATGAGAGATACTCCTACTGGCCTTGCTTAAAGTTATAAACGTCGATTGGCTGTACTACATCACCCATATTGTTGCCGAAACCATTTCGGGCATAGGTAATAACAGCAGCTAGATCTACGTCATTGAATTGGTTACCGAATGCTGGCATTGCTGTACCAGCCTTACCGTTAACCAGAATATTGATGAGTCCTGTGATTTCGCCCATCGCAATTGCTGAACCAGCAATAGGCTTACCGACACCACCTTCACCATTCACACCGTGACAGGCAACACAAGCAGTCATGTAAATGTCTTTACCGGCTGCCATTTGCTCATCAAGGGTGAAGTTCTTAGACATCAACTCACGGATTTGAGCGGCTTTAGCCTTACGCTCAGCTAACCATGCGTCGTATTCTTCCTGCTCAACAGCGTGGACAACAATCGGCATATAACCGTGGTTGCGACCACATAGCTCAGCACATTGACCACGGTAGATACCGGGCTCAGTAATACGTGTCCAAGACTCATTGATGAAACCAGGAACAGCGTCACGCTTAACAGAAATAGCGGGCACCCACCAAGAGTGGAGCACATCGTTAGCTGTCACCAGGAAGCGAACCTTCTTGTTAATTGGAACAACAACGGGCTCATCGACCTCAAGCAGATAGTGCTGACCTTTATCTTCAGTATTGTAGATTTCGCCTTGAGGAGTGCTCAAGTTACTGAAGAAGCTTACGTTTTCACCGTTAGCATCAAGATACTCGTACTTCCATTTCCACTGATAGCCAGTCACTAAGATATCGATATCAGCATCATCTGTATCATAGATTTCGATCAATGTCTTAGTTGAAGGAACGGCAATAGCAATAAGAATCAAGAAAGGAATCACGGTCCACAGAATTTCCACAGTAGTATTTTCATGGAAATGTGCAGATTCAGCACCTTTTGACTTACGGAAAGCTACAATTGAGTAGATCAGGTAAGCGAAAACGCCAATACCAGTCACTACGCAAATCCAGAAAACCAGCATATGCAGGTCAAATATTTTGTGGCCGATTTCAGTAACGCCTGGCGTCATGTTAACCTGCCAACGTTGAGCTTCTTCAGCCCATGCACTTCCACTGAGAATACTTAAAAGCATCACTGCGGGGTACAGCACGAGTTTGCAAAGCTGTTTCGCTTTAAAACACATCTCCCGTGTCTCCGTCGTTGTTGTAAAAAAATTTAATCCGAGGCCAGAAATTTGATCTAGGCTAAGGACATCTATAAAAAGCCGCGGGATTATAGCAAACAAGCCAATGCAGAAGCTATCGCATCAAGACAAAAAATCACGCACAATCCAATAATTTAGCCACTTATAACTTCAAGTAAATCTTAATTTTTCGAACATATTGCGATGCGAACTATAACCACAAACAAGATATGGGCATTAGCGTGGCCTTTAATCCTTTCGAATATTTCTATACCTCTTTTGGGTTTAGTCGATACAGCGGTACTTGGTCATCTACCCGATCCTCAGTTTTTAGCATCTGTCGCTATTGGTAGCGCTATCATCGCCTTTGTTTACTGGGCCTTTGGTTTTTTACGTATGGGCACCACAGGGGTTACTGCCCAAGCATATGGCACGCAAAACACACGTCTGGTTGGCGTAATATTTTTCCGTGCCTGTACACTTGCGCTTATCATTTGTTCCATCATTGTGCTGTTACACCCCTGGCTATTTCAATTTGGCCTATGGGCGATGAATACAGACACAACAATCAATGCGTTGGCTGATCAGTACTTAAACATCAGATTAATAAGCGCCCCGGCCGCACTCCTGAATTATGTTGCGGTAGGTTGGTTAATTGGGGTTCAACGCCCCAAAACTGCACTTTTGGTGGTTGTAATCTGTAACACGCTTAATATCTTGTTAGATCTCATACTTGTCGTCGGCTTAGATATGACAAGTGCCGGCGTGGCTTGGGCAACGGTTATTGCTGAATATACCGCCTGCATTATCGCCGTAATCATTATTACCAAACACATCGATGTGAAAATAGATTTTCCATTCCTGCGCCAAATTTTTAATGTTCATTCTCTGACTGAACTTGCATCAGGCAATGGCTACCTGTTTGTAAGAACCGTTGCTTTATTAATGACCATGGCCTTTTTTACCAAAAAAGGCGCTGAGTTCGGTGTTATTACGCTGGCCGCTAATGCCTTGTTAATGCAATTAGCCATGATGGTGTCTTATGCGCTCGATGGTTTTGCCAATGCCGCCGAAGCGCTTGTTGGTGAAGCGGTGGGAAACAATGATACTGAAAAACTATATAGCGCAATGAAGGGCACAGCTTATGCGTCTATTATTGTGGGTGTTCTTTTTTCTATTTTTATTGGCTTATTTCAAGGGCCTCTCATTGCGCTACTCACAAGCCAAGCTGAGGTCATGGATGCCGCTTCTATCTACTATCCATACATTATTATTTTCCCCATTGTTGCTGTGTGGAGCTTTTGGCTTGATGGTGTTTTTATTGGGGCAAACCGCAATGCAGAAATGATGTGGTCGATGCTTTTTGCCAGTGGCATTGTTTTTAGCGGTTTACTTTTCACTTTTCAAACCCTCTTGAACACAGGGCTTTGGCTCGCCTATTTAGGCTTTATTGCGGCGCGAGGTGTTAGTCTTGGGTATATTAGCTATCGTTATACAAAACGAAATGCTTGGTTCAAATCAAGCTAAAAAAAGCCCTACGCCAAACACTTCCATTGACTAGACTTGTGGTACCAAACTTAGAACATTGAAACCATGAGTGAATCAACCGAACACATAAGGCGTAAAATTAAAATAGCCAAACAGCTTGAGGATACTCACCACGAGCTACTATTGATGCTTGAGTCATTGCCGTTGTCGCTACACAACAACATCAATCTGCCATCTAATTACCCTAGTTTTGCGCTCCATAAATTTGTTACTGAATATATTAATCTTGTTCCCAATATTATCGACGCGGCTACACAGTGTGGCAAAGAAACCTCAACTTATGAGCATATTTCTCCCTTTATACATATGGCTGAGCAATTTTTTATCGCACCACTTTCGTCAATTAATCACGATCCGGATAGTTTATTGGGATTACTCGACGAGGCTTACCTTGCTCACCGCCTCATTGAAGAAGCCAACAACCAGTCTATTGAAAGAGCAGGTTATCCGTTAATACCTGTAGATTTAATGCGTTCTAATATTATTATTCACCAGATTATTGGTGAGCCCTATGCCAATGAGCTAGATGCCATCGCAGAACGTCTTTCTGACCAAATACTATCGTATGAAAGTGAGTATCAATCTGAAGCGTTTGCCCAACAAGTTCGCCGTGAGAAAAGCTCAGGTCATTGGGATCAAGTCTGGTCACAATGGCCCTGCGTCATGGCCAATAGCGACATTACGTTAAAACTTCTCTACAAACGGGTTAATTAATCAATTTAACCACTTGTTCACCCTCGTCGAATACCAGTTTATCGCTTTGATTCACTCGAGTAGGCAACTCGATGTCTGGGCCATTTTCGGCATCCATATTGTCATTAAAATCGCATGATACACATTCTCGATTTAACTGGCCGTCTTGCTCATAGGCACGAACTGTGTCCATCGCTCCACACTTGGGGCATACTGCACCGGCAATGAATCTTTTTATTGGTTGAGTCATAGTTACTCCAAATTTTGAGAACAGAACATGAGTATAACACCTAGCCATTTGCGCCCCTATCAAACGCATAACCCACAGCTAAACGAAGGCGTAATGGTTGATCCAAGTGCTGTAATTATTGGCCGCGTAACACTTAAAAAAGATGCTTCGGTCTGGCCTCTATGCGTTCTTCGCGGGGATGTAAACTTTATCGAAGTTGGCGAAAGATCCAACATTCAAGACGGCAGTGTCATTCATGTTTCGCGCCCTAAGCCCAACCTCCCTAATGGCTGGCCAACTATTATCGGCAACGACGTTACTATCGCCCACAAAGTCATGCTGCATGGTTGTACGATTGAAGACCGCGTCTTGGTTGGTATGGGCGCCATTGTCATGGATGGTGCCTACGTAGAATCCGACGTGATTGTAGCTGCCGGAGCACTTGTGCCACCAGGCAAAAGACTGGTATCAGGTTATGTCTACAGTGGTTCTCCGGCCGTGCAAAAGCGCCCCCTGCGCGAAGAAGAACAAACCCTCTTTACCCAACAGTCGACAAATTATGTGGCATTAAAAGATCAGTACCTAAACCCTTAGGCTTGATTATTTTGTCTAAGATAATCAATAACTGGCGCAGTTTCGGGACGCACTCCACGCCATAACGCAAAAGATTCTGCCGCCTGTTCTACTAACATACCTAACCCATCAGCGTTGTGTTCGCAGCCCAATCGTTGAACGTATTGCATAAATGCTGTCGGCCCTGTTAGCGAATAGATCATGTCGTAACACAATGTCTCACTACCAATGCATTCAGCATTGAGCGGGGGAACATCGCCTCCCAGCCCAGCACTAGTGCCATTGATAATTATGTCGAACTCTTCCGATAAGTCATCGAAACCTGAGCTCGTAAGGTGGCCCATACCACCGAATGCTTGAGCGAGTTGATGTGCTTTTTCAGGGGTCCGATTCGCAATATGTAATAGCGCGGGCTCTTGCGACAAAATTGGACAAATAGTTCCTCTTACCGCACCACCTGCACCCAGTAACAAGACCTTTTTCCCAGCCATCACCCAGTTCAAGTTGTGCACTATGTCATTAACCAGCCCCGTACCATCAGTGTTATCCCCCATCAAACTTCCATCTTCTTGGCGAATGATGGTGTTGACCGCACCAGCTTGACGAGCACGCCGGCTCAGTAAATCAACCATTTCAAAAGCATCTTGCTTAAAGGGAGCTGTCACATTGGCACCACGCAACCGGCGCAAAATCTTTCCCGCCTGATCACGAAAACCATTCACCTCAATTAATTCGGCGTTGTAACTCAATTCCTGCTTTGTCTGAAGAGCAAACAAGGAATGAATAAGGGGAGATTTACTTTGTTCAATGGGGTTACCAAAAACGGCATATTTATCCAAGATATTCTCCTACACCCAATCTCTAGCAGGTAAAAAATCACTATAAAGCTTTGCTTCTTCACTACCGGGCTTGGGCTGATAGTCATACTCCCACCGGACTAATGGTGGCAAGGACATTAATATGGATTCTGTACGGCCGTTACTTTGTAAACCAAAAATAGTACCGCGGTCGTAAACCAGATTAAATTCAACATATCTACCTCTTCGGTAAAGTTGAAATTCACGCTGTTGCTCACCGAACGGGGTATCTTTACGCCTTGCCACAATGGGCCTGTAGGCATTGATATATGAATCACCTACTGCACGCATAAAGGCAAAAGCATTATCGAAACCGCCCTCTTGGTAATCATCAAAAAATAGACCGCCGACTCCTCGCGCCTCATCACGATGCTTAAGATAAAAATAATCGTCACACCATTTTTTAAATTTTGGATAAACATCCTCACCAAAAGGCTGGCAGGCTTTTTGAGCAGTTTCATGCCAGTACCGACAATCGTCTTCATTGCCGTAGAAGGGGGTAAGATCATACCCACCACCAAACCACCAAACAGGTGCTTCACCCTCTTTTTCAGCAATAAAAAAACGAACATTAGCGTGCGATGTAGGCACATAAGGATTATTGGGGTGAATAACCAATGAAACGCCCATCGCTTGAAAAGATCGCCCTGCTAATTCGGGCCTTGCATGCGTTGCCGACGGCGGCATTTGCGAACCAAAAACATGAGAAAAATTTACTCCACCTTTCTCAATAAAGGCACCATCAACAGCAACACGGGTTCGACCACCCCCACCACCAGGGCGCTCCCAGGCATCTTCTACAAAAGTTACCGCACCATCTTCTTCCTCAAGTTGACGACAAATATCATCTTGGAGTGACAGTAAATATTGCTTAACGGCATCTAAATCTACCTGGCTCATAAACGTTCCTTGGTTAACGCAGTACTGCGCCGGTTAATAAATCTCTTATTTCACTTGGCTTAGTCGATTGCCCGACTGAACCTGGGGCAATGAAGTCTAACCCCTCAGGAAAATAATTGGCTAGTCGTAATCGGTTTCTGGCTTCGGTCCTACCGGCAGGATTGGCTGAAGTCGAAACAATAGGGCCTCCAAACGCTTTGGAGAGTCCAGCCGCCCATGGATGACGAGTTATTCTCAAAGCAAAACTGGTATGTTCACCGCGCACCCAATTTGGGACATGACCGGCGTCAGGAATAAGCCACGTCGTTGGGCGAGCATAAGACGCACTAATCATTGCTCGTTGTTCGGTCGTTAAATGGGCGACTAAATGTTCACACATATTGATATCGGCAGCGATTAAGATAAGACCTTTTTCAATCGGCCTATCTTTTAACTGCAATATCCGCTGAACAGCCGATGCATCGTAGGGGTCACAGCCCAAACCCCAAACAGCTTCAGTGGGGTACGCAACAACACCCCCGTTATGCATAACTTGCGCGGCATGACGTAATTTAATATGTTCCACCAATGCACTACCCTAGTTTGAACCATAAAAAACGGCAGCTTAAAGCTGCCGAGTCAAAAGATACATAATCTTTTAATGCGGTGAATTATACCCTAATTGCTATGGCTTGCACGGATAACCTCGAGATAGCGCTTGGCCAATCTGCTGGCGCGGTGCTGCAAAGAAAATTCTTCACCATTGACAAAGACTCTTTCCGGCAAGCTCATCGCTTCAAGCGGATGGCTATCCCACAACACCATGTCAGCTTTTTTACCTTTACTCAAACCATGAGATAGTCCGAATACCTTCGCAGGTGTCGATGTTATCGCTGCCAAAGCCGCTACGGGCGACAACCCATGGGTTACAGCATTTGCTGCAGATTGTTTTACCATGGCCGCATTATGAGGCGCTGCACCAAAGCCCATGCCAAAGAACATCATTGGGACGCCTGCTTGTTCTAAAATCGCAGGGGCATCCAACCTGGCACCAAGTGAATCATAACCCATAGGTAGGTTATTAATAGGATCCATGATGACCGGCACTTGCATAGCAGCAAGTCGCTCTGCAACACGCCAAGACTCTTGAGCACCTAACAAAATGGCACGAAGTTTGTGCTTACTTACAACATCTAAAACGCGCTCAATATCTGCCGCTCGGTCGACTGAAATAATGACCGGTTGTTTACCCGTGACAACTTGATCAAGCGCCTCTAGGTCGGCTATGGAAAAATGTAAATCACGATATTCCCCACGTTTAATAGCCGCGCGATTAGCTTTGTAGTCGCTTGCCTCTTGCAGTGCTAATTCAAACATCTTTAATGCATTAGCTCTTGAGCCACCGGCAATTTTCTTACCGTGTTGGCCCAAGTGAACCACCTGAGCAACATCTTGCTTTAACACAACCTGATCTGCACGCATTTGCACAACGGCCGCTTGCCCAGCAAAGATGGATTTTTCATTCACCGGAATCACCAGAGCCCTAGTTAAACCCAGCGCGCGGTTATAGGGAATAACTACGGTATCTGGATTAATAGCATCCGCTGCGCGATGTGAAGCGGTGAAAATCTCATTATCACTTTCATAATCGCGCGTTCCACCAATGGCAGAAACTTCGACCAGGCCCATATAGGTGTAGGCATTGAAATATCCGGGCGTTACATATTTTCCAGTACCATCGACGACTTCGCTGTTAGACAAATCGAGATCATTACCAATGGCTGAGATTTCACCATTTTGCAGTTGAACATCAGCAACATAGGCTTCATTGATACCATCATGGATGGTGACATTTTTGATCAGAATATTAGCCGACCACGCAACGCTACTTGCTAGCAGCGTAAACAAAAACGCAACGTATCTCATGGGCGGTTCTCCTCTGGAGTAATTATTCCAATATTAAAATCTGCCGTGATGTTATCTGCTCCTCTTTGATAGACCGCAGCACCATCGATCCAGACTTGCTCTGGCGAAGCAAAACTACTGAAAGGATCTTTATCCCAAAGTACTAGATCTGCATTCTTACCTACTTCTACTGAACCAATTTTATCTTCTAAACCTATCGCTTTAGCTGCATTAAGCGTTAGCCATTTTATAGCATCGGCTTTGTCTAAATTGATCCCCATTGCCTGTCCGGCTGCCAATGCTTTGGCTACCTCTTGATTGAGGCGTTGGATCTGAATGGGGTCATCTGAGTGAATAACAGCACAACCTTTTGCGTAGTCAACCAGCGAAATATTTTCTCTCACCATATCGTAGGCCTCTTGTTTAAAGCCCCACCAGTCAGCCCACATGACGGCACACACGCCCTCTTCTGCTAACAATGGTGCGATTTTATAAGCCTCGACAGCGTGGTGGAAAGCCTGGATTTTATAGCCAAACTCTTTTCCAATATCGATCATTTGTGCCATTTCATCAGCGCGATAACAGTGATTTTGAATAAGAATTTCACCGTCTAAAACACCTACCAATGTTTCTAACTTAAGGTCTCGCTTCGGTGCTTTCGCTTCTTTTCCCGAAGCTTTTTTCTCTTCGTACTCATTCCATTTTTCGCGATATTCCTGCGCATCAATCCACGCTTTTCGATAGCCCGCTACGTTACCCATTCGGGTGGAGGGAAGCTGACCTTTACCGCCATAAACCCGCTTAGGATTTTCCCCGCAGGCCATTTTTAGACCGTAGGGAGCCTCTGGAAATTTCATGCCTTGCACTGTCACTGAGTGAACATTCTTAAGGGTGACACTGCGCCCACCAAATAGATTGGCAGAGCCGGGAAGAATTTGTACCGTGGTCACTCCACCCGCTCGAGCCTTTTCAAACGCTGGGTCGCCTGGCCATACGGAATGCTCAGCCCAAACTTCAGCAGTAACAGGGTTGGTCATCTCGTTACCGTCGGCGTGGTTGCGCGTTTCAGGCTGAGAGTAAACACCCATGTGTGAATGCACATCAATTAAGCCCGGTGTCATCCACTTACCTGAACCATCAATACTCAGACCACTGGTTGCCAAGTTCTTTCCTACGGCAGTAATAACACCGTTAGTGACAGCCACATCTACCTGTTCTAACTGCTCGCCATTACCCACCAACAAATTTACATTGCGGATCACAAATGGAGCGTGCTGAGACGCCTGATAAGTTGAGGCGAAAGGAACAAGCGAGGAAGCTTCGTTAGGCGGGACGTCGGGTTTGGTGCCAGCACTATTACAGGCTGCCAACGCCAATATCGAAGCGCTAAGGAGTGTGCGCTTTAAAATTGATTTCATATGTTATCTCCCAAGTAAAATAGCAATGTAGGCAGATCTTGGCCTGTGGTCTATGTAAAAATCAGCCAAACTAACCTCATGTGTATTTTTTCATCGCCTTACATACCGATTTGCCACCATCGTAATATGCCCGGCAACTTCGCACTCTGCCAGTGCCGCCATTACCCTTGCTGCAGGGTATTGGGTATGTTGAATAATTTGATCAGCCCCAATAGGGTCACTGGATAAAAAACTGAGGATGTTTTGGGCTTCTGAGGATAATTCTATCAATGATTTTGTTGAATCAAATATATCCCACTGCACTCCAGCGACCACGTCAGCAGGCGATGTTGCCAATGTGGCACCCTGCTTTATGAGTTCTAAACACCCCTCGCTTTGCGGAGAATAAATACTCCCAGGCAGAGCATAAACATCAATGCCTTGCTCTGCCGCCCACTTTGCACTGACGACTGAACCAGAATGAAGACCGGCTTCAACAACTAACAGTGCCTGTGACAAACCAGTAATGATTCTATTACGTATTGGAAATTGGTGAGGTAGGGGGGGCATTCCCAGTGGATATTCTGATAACAACAACCCTCCTTTTTCGAGAATTTCCTGCCCAAGCCCCTTATGCTTTTTGGGGTAAATAGTGTCCAGACCACAAGCCATAACAGCGATAGTATGTCCCTCAGCATCAAGACAGCCGCGGTGGGCAGCACCGTCCACTCCTCTAGCCAAGCCACTGGTAATAACAAACCCACCTTTAGCAAACTGATAAGCAAACTCTCGGCTTGCTCTTAATCCTTGCAAACTCGCCTGACGACTTCCCACCATAGCCACCTGAGGCATCCCCAGTAGACTAGGATTACCTCTATAAAAAAGTAAACTGGGGACATTGGTTAATTGCTTCAGTTGTGCTGGAAAATCTTCATCAGACGGACAAAGTATTCCGACGTGGTATTTTTCAAGTTGAGACAGTAAATCATCAACGTAGGGCATAACATCTGCAACATTGGACGAATCTAAACAACTCAAACTATCAAGCAGCTGTTGATGATCAGACCTAATGCCATTTAGTGTTTGGGCGTTATTAGACCAACGTGTGGGATCATGCCCCAATGTTTGAACAAAATAAGCGATATCTTGGCGATTAAATAAAGGGTGGGCGTGCAGCCCAAGCATAAGCTGGGCAGCAAAACTAGGCTTTTTCACAGCGCGATCCTTGCGCTGACTTACGCTAGCATCCTTGCTAGCAACAGCGTCTCTATGGGTTGGTTATGTCGTCGCCAACTTCCAATGGGCGATTAGACTCCAGAATCAATCCAAAGCTAAGTTTAGAGAAAACTTTAACAATCATCATTAGGCCCCCTCGTACAGCTGGTAATTGGACTGGCTTTTCTGTGTAGGGGTCTTTAACAACATCACCCTGCCTTTCCACGGCGAGCACATGACCTTGCTCTAACCCTTCGCGAGCACCGGCATTGACAATAACAATACTGTACTGACCAATTTGGCTAACACCGCCTTCAACGGCTAAAACTTTGCGTCGAATATCCTCACTGGGGGATCCGGGAAAGTAATGGGCGACAATGTTTTCCTCAGGTGTGGGCAGTACGTGATCACCTATGCGAACCTCTTCAACACTTCGATTGAGGGTAAGTGTTGCAACATCACCGTTTTGTGCAACTTTTTTACCACTGCCAATAAAGCGCATTTGATAACCAAGAATCTCACCGGTCGTTGGATCGACATAGGTTTCACCCTTGCGATAAACACTAAAGCGTTTGTCACTACCAAAATCACCGCGAGCAAAAATTTGATCTCCAACGCCAGAGATAATTCGGCGTTCATCACCAGATATCACATAGGGTGAACTCTTCACATCATGTTCTGTGTCGATAACAATGTTCTCACTGAGAAAAGGTCTTATGCTATCGAGAGGAATTGATGGAATGGCATTATCGAGGTCATCCGCACGCATATTGGGGCTTAGTTTGACAACGTCATTGCGCTGCAGCACTAAACGAGGCTTACCTTCGATATATACCAAAGTGAGAATGTCACCTGGATAAATAAGGTGGGGATTATCAATGTAATCATTGGCTACCCAGATCTCCGGCCACAGCCATGGATCGCGCAGAAATTTTGCAGAAATATCCCACAGTGTATCGCCCTTAACCACGACATAACGGCTTGGATAGTCCTCTCGCACAACAAGCTCAGCGGCGAAAACCTGAAGACTCATAACAGCAAGACAAGCTAGCAGGATTTTTTTCATGTAACGTCCCTTTTCATAAACCCGCCCATTATGGGGTTACCCTTTGTGTTGGGCTTCATATATCTGTGCTTGTATAATAGGACAATAATTTGCATTGCGCCTATCAATCGTTGTCTCAAAACACGACGAAGCTTTAAAAAACAGCACGATGCCCCCATAATAAAGGTTAAATATTTTTAAAGCTTGAGGCAGCATGGCAATTCACGAAATTCTCGAATTTCCCGACCCACGTTTACGGACCATTGCTAAATCCGTGGATGAGGTTAACGATGATGTGCGTACACTACTCGACGATATGTTCGAGACAATGTACGACGCAGGTGGAATTGGCTTGGCAGCCACTCAAATCAACGTGCATTTACGTATCGTGGTCATGGATCTTTCTGAAGAACGCAACGAGCCTCGGGTGTTTATCAACCCTGAGATTGTTCCATTGACAGAAGACGGCCACACCTATCAAGAAGGTTGTTTGTCGGTTCCAGGTTTTTACGAGGACGTCATTCGACCTGAACGCTGTCTTATCAAAGCAATGGATAAAGAAGGTAAATCGTTCGAAGAAGAAGCGACCGGCTTGCTGGCCGTTTGTATTCAGCACGAATTAGACCACTTAAATGGCAAATTGTTTGTCGATTATTTATCTAGCATGAAGCGTGACCGCATTCGCAAAAAGCTAGAAAAAGAACATAAACGCAGATCTAACTAACCAGGGGTATCCTCTTGCGCATCATTTTTGCCGGCACACCTGAGTTTTCGGCGTCAATTCTTCAAGCGTTAATTAATAGTGAGCATGAAGTCATCGCGGTTTACACCCAGCCTGATCGCCGCGCTGGTCGTGGAAAGAAAATGCTTCCCCCCGCCGTAAAAGTTATTGCTGAACAGGCAGGTATAAAGGTTCATCAACCTCTATCACTTAGCGATGAGAGCGAGCAACACCAACTTCGTGAATACGAGGCAGACGTTATGGTCGTGGTTGCCTATGGCCTACTCTTACCTCAAGCGGTGCTCGATATTCCCCGCCACGGCTGCCTGAATATTCACGCGTCGCTATTACCTCGTTGGCGTGGAGCGGCACCAATAGAGCGCGCCATAGAAGCAGGTGACAGCGAAACCGGCATCACCATGATGAAAATGGATGCTGGCCTAGATACTGGTGACATGATGTGGGTTGGCAAATGTGACATTTCAAGCGCTACCACTGGGGATAGCCTTAGAGAAGCACTATTACCCATCGCCATTAATGGCATGATAACTACCCTAGATACCTTGCTAAATGCATCAGCAATCTATACTCCTCAGCCGAGCGACGGGGCAAATTACGCAAGCAAACTGACCAAGGCCGAAGCTAATATAGATTGGCAAATGAGTGCCGTTAGTATCGATAGAAAAGTACGTGCTTTTAATAGTAGCAATGTTTGTTTTAGCACTCATTGCAACGGCGAAAGAATCAAAATTTGGGCAGGTACGCATTTAGAAGAAATGCACAACAAGGCTCCAGGGCAAATAGTAAGAGCGGATGACAACGGTATTGTAGTGGCGTGTGGCAGTGGGGTTTTTGCGATACAACAATTACAAATGCCCGGCGGCAAAACTTTACAATGTCGCGATGTATTAAACTCTCGAAGAGATTGGTTTGCCGATCATCAGTATTTTGTTGTGGATACTCAATCGTGAACTTGCGTGCCGTTGCAGCTGGCCTGATTACTGGTGTTATACAACATGGCGAATCCCTTGCCTTTACCCTTCCTGCGGCAGCCGAGCAGCTTCCAGATCGAGATCGCGCTTTACTGCAAGAAATCTGTTACGGCAGTCTGCGTTGGTATGATTTTTTAGGCGGGCTTGTCGATCAACTTATTAGACGACCGTTAAAGCCTCGCGACTGGGATATCTATGCTTTATGCGTAGTTGGTGCATACCAATTGCATTTCACTCGCGTCCCTGACCATGCGGCCATCAAAGAAACCGTTGACGCCTGTCGCAGCCTTAAAAAACATTGGGCGACAAAATTTGTTAATGGCGTGCTTCGACAATATCAACGGCTTAACCAAGATCTTATCGAGAATTTAACCCCGTCCCAACGTTCAGCTCACCCAGAATGGCTCTACGACCGAATTAACAGCGATTGGCCTCTTGCCGCTGAAAACATCTTAAACGCCAATAACGACAAACCCCCAATGGTGTTACGTGTCAATCGACAACACCACTCTCGAGATGAATACTTAGCACTGCTCAAAGCATCCGGTAATGACGGGGTTGCTTGTCAGTTTTCACAAGATGGCATTCGTCTTACTTCACCCTGCGATGTTCAAGTATTACCTGGTTTTGATACCGGTTGGGTGAGTGTTCAAGACGAAGCCCCTCAGTTATGCGTCGATCTGTTAGACGTTCAACCAGGTGACAGGGTGCTTGACGCCTGTGCAGCACCCGGAGGTAAAACCTGCCATATCATTGAGCGCTGCCCCGAGGTTGGCCAAGTCATTGCGCTAGACCTAGACAGTGTTAGAAGTGAGAAAGTGCGCGACAACCTAAACCGGCTTCAACTCAAGGCGGATATCGTCGTAGGCGATGCCTGTAAACCAGAACAGTGGTGGGACAACACACCATTTGATCGCATATTAATTGATGCCCCATGCACCGCCAGTGGTGTAATACGACGACACCCCGAAAGTAAACAAAAGCGCCATGAAGAAGACATCGATACTATCGCCGAATTACAAGAGGTGATGTTGAAAGCCTTATGGGCATGTCTGCGCCCCGGTGGCACTTTGGTATACGCTACCTGCTCTATCTTTAAGCGAGAGAACGAACAGGTTATCGAGGCCTTTTTAGCAGATCACCCAGAAGCAATACACCATGCAATTGAATTAGATTGTGGAGATAGTCGCCCCTTCGGTGTACAGTTATTACCTATAAAAAACGGTCACGATGGCTTTTACTATGCCAAACTGACAAAAAAAGCTAACTAACACAGTCAGCCAACACTATGAAAATTCTAATTCTCGGTGCAGGACAAGTCGGCGGTACGCTGGCAGAACACCTCTCTAACGAGCAAAACGACATTACGTTGATCGATTCAAATGCTGATCGTTTAAGAGAATTACAGGACAAGTTAGACATTGGTACGGTAGCCGGCCAGGCTAGTTACCCCGAAATTCTTCGCAAGGGTGGTGCCGAAGATACCGACCTTTTAATTGCCGTTACCAATAGTGATGAAATCAACATGGTAGCGTGCCAAGTTGCGCACTCACTATTTAATATTCCAAAAATTATCTCGAGAATTCGCTCCCAGTCTTATATACAGCGTCCGGAGCTATTTACCCCTGAAATCATCCCCATCCAAGTACTTATTTCACCCGAGCAATTGGTCACAAGCTATATCAAAAGCCTATTGCAGCACCCGGGTACATTACAAGTACTAGATTTTGCTGAGGGTAAAATTCGACTTGTTGCTGTTAAAGCCGTTTTTGGTGGCCCCTTGGTAGGCCACGAATTACAACAGTTACGCCAACACATGCCTAATGTGGATACTCGAGTCGCTGCTATTTTTCGGCGCGACCACCCTATCCAACCCACCGGAGAAACTGTTATCGAAGCCGGTGACGAAGTCTTCTTTATTGCCGCTCATAATCACATCGTGCCAGTTATGAGCGAATTGAGACGACTGGATAACCCCTATAAAAGAATTATGATTGCCGGCGGTGGTAACATTGGTCTTCGCCTCGCATCTGCCATTGAAGGCGACTATCACGTTAAATTGATTGAATATAATTACGATCGCTGTAAACAGCTTTCAGAACTCCTCACTAGCGCCGTTGTTCTCAATGGAAGTGCTTCTGACAGCGAGCTTCTAAGCGCCGAAAGTATTGACGAAATTGATGTTTTTTGTGCGCTAACTAATGACGATGAAGCTAATATCATGGCATCTTTACTGGCTAAGCGCCTTGGGGCTAGAAAAGTTATTACTCTTATTACCAATCCCGCCTATGTGGACCTAGTCCAAGGTGGAGATATCGACATTGCCCTTTCTCCTCAGCAAATCACCATCGGAAGCTTACTCACTCACGTCAGAAAAGGTGACGTGTCCAATGTGCATTCACTCCGCCGTGGCGCCGCTGAAGCCTTAGAATTAGTAGCTAGAGGTGATGCTAAGTCTTCAAAAGTGGTGGGCAAACGCATCGACCGTATCGACCTACCACAAGGGGTGACTATTGGTGCCATTATGCGAGGTGATAAAGTATTGATTGCCCACAGTGATGTCGTCATTGAAGCTGACGACCATGTCATCGTTTTTGTTACCGATAAACGTTTTGTCAAAGATGTTGAGAAACTGTTCTCTGTTGGTTTCGGCTTCTTTTAGGGTGCGGACGTGAACTTAGCAATAATCAGCCGTGTCCTGGGTATCTTTCTTATGCTGTTTAGCATATCGATGGCCTTACCTTTTTTGGTATCTCTCTACTACCAAGACGGGTCTCATCTAGGGTTTGCGCGGGCATTTTTTATCACGCTTATCAGTGGTGCCATGCTTTGGCTACCCGTGTACAAAGCTAAAGGTGATTTGCGCGTTCGCGATGGCTTCATTGTTACCACCTTATTCTGGATTGTATTAGGTGGCTACGGCAGTATTCCTCTGCTTCTTGAAGAAGACATGAATCTTTCCTTTGCCAATGCATTATTCGAATCGGTCTCCGGGCTTACCACAACAGGCGCAACCGTAATTTCTGGTCTTGATAATCTTCCCCCCTCGATTCTTTTCTATCGCCAACTTCTGCAATGGCTTGGCGGTATTGGGATTATTGTTATCGCGCTGGCCGTATTACCCATGCTGGGTGTAGGAGGTATGCAGCTATACCGTGCAGAAACACCTGGCCCCATGAAGGATTCAAAGCTGACACCGAGAATTACCGGGACAGCAAAGGCGCTATTTTTCATTTATTTTAGTATGACAGCAGCCTGTGCTATGGGGTATTGGTGGGCCGGGATGACACCCTTCGATGCCATTTGTCATAGCTTTTCCACCGTGGCTATCGGCGGTTTTTCTACCCATGACGCCAGTATTGGCTATTTTGATAATCCACAGATTATGTGGATATCGATCATCTTTATGGTACTTGCTGGTGTTAACTTTGCTCTTCACTTTTTTGCGTTTAGAGAAAAAAACCTAAACCACTACCGCTACGATGCTGAGTTTCGTTTTTACATAGGTATGTTGGTTTTAGGAGCTATTGTGGTTGTATCACAACTTTACAACAGCCAGACATTGAACCTTTCTGATGCTACTTTGCACGGCATTTTTCAGGTGGTTTCTATCGCCACTACTACTGGATTTGCCTCGCAAGACTTTTCGCTTTGGCCAACGTTTATTCCATTATTTCTATTAATTTTAGCGCTGATTGGTGGCTGTGCAGGTTCTACCGCAGGGGGCGTTAAATCAATTCGAGCATTGCTCATTATTCGCCAGGGATATCGTGAATTACAACAATTAGCGCACCCTAATGCGGTTATCCCGCTAAAGATTGGTAATCGAATTGTTCCGGGCAGAGTCATTAGTGCGGTTTGGAGCTTTTTTGCAGTTTATCTTTTCTCGTTTACCGTGCTGCTATTACTAGTCATGAGTACAGGATTAGATTTTATTACCGCGTTTTCTTCTGTGGCGGCAACGATGAGTAACCTCGGCCCCGGGTTAGGCGATGTAGCAGCCAATTACAGTAATATCCCTGACAGCAGCAAATATTTGCTATGCTTTTCGATGCTTTTAGGCCGTCTTGAGGTCTTTACTCTGCTAGTTATTGCCACACCGAATTTCTGGCGTCGCTAGGCGTAAGGGTCGCCACCATGGCCACCACCATTTTTAAATCGCTTGTATTCCCATTGATACTGAGCAGGATTAATAGCTATACAACGTTCGACTGCAGCATTCATCGCTGTGGCGGCTAATGTCATATCTTCGCTGTAGATGTCCTGCGACACAGGTAAAAAATGGATGGCAAAATTTCCATCTCCCAAGCGTTCAGCAACACCTGCAATGACAACTGCCCCTGATTTATTAGCCAAGCTTGGTAACAGCCGCATACTTTGTGCTGGCACGCCAAAGAAGGGCACTAATTCTGCGCCATCTGGCGCTGGAACCTGATCAGGTAATATACCTGTCATACCACCAGCTTTTAGTGCCTTGCGGACGATGGCGACACCTCGATGATTGGCCGGTGCGGTAATTGAACCCACCCTCTCTCGAGACTGGCGAATTAAGCGATCTAAGTTGGGATACGGATGAGGTTTATACATTGCGTGTAATGTTTGGTGTTGACTGATAAAAATATTCAACATCTCCCAATTACCAAAATGTGGCGCAAGAATAATCACACCTTTTCCTGAGGCAATCGCATCGTCAAATAGTTTTCTTCCCTCTACTCGCACGATATGACGCATAAGCTTAACCGGCGGCCACATCCATAGCGGGCCCATTTCGACCGCTATACAAGCGGTCTCGTGCAAACTTTTTCGCACTAGCCGTTTTCTTTCTTGTTCACTCAAATGTGGATAACACAAGGCAATATTTTTTTCAGTCACCCGTTTAACGCTACTTGGCAACCACCAAGATACTAAACTCGCCAACCTCGCAACGCGATAAAGTCCAGGCAGACTAAAAAATGAACTTACCCGTAAAATAGCACAGGATAAAAAATCCTTTATTTGTATCATGCTTCCTCCGATTGCACGCAAGTGTATCCTAAACACTATGTTTCGCCTATCCACTTCGCGCGCAACCAATATCTCTGTATAATCACGTACTTTGTATATTTTGTCGCAATTTAGCGAATTTTGAGGCCCAACGTGAGCAAACAAACCGTCGAGCACGATATTAGTACTTTTCAAGGATTAATCTTAGCACTGCAATCCTTCTGGGCAGCCAAGGGCTGTGTTGTCATGCAACCACTTGATATGGAAGTCGGAGCCGGTACTTTTCACCCGGCTACTTTCTTGAAAGCAGTAGGCCCCGAATCTTGGAATGCTGCCTATGTGCAGCCTAGCCGCCGCCCCACAGATGGCCGTTACGGTGAAAACCCCAATCGCCTTCAGCATTACTATCAGTTCCAAGTCGTCATGAAGCCATCCCCACCTAATTTTCAAGAGCTATTTTTAGAGTCGCTTGAGATGCTGGGTATTGATCCTGCAGTTCATGATATTCGCTTTGTTGAGGATAACTGGGAATCGCCTACATTAGGTGCCTGGGGTCTAGGCTGGGAAGTTTGGCTCAATGGCATGGAAGTTACCCAGTTTACTTACTTTCAGCAAGCCGGTGGTATTGAGTGTTACCCAGTAATGGGAGAGATCACAATGGGGCTGGAACGCATTGCGATGTACCTTCAAGGCGTAGATTCTATCTACGATTTAATCTGGTCTCGTGGCCCTCAAGGCGAGGTAACTTACGGCGATGTTTACTTACAAAATGAGCGTGAAATGTCACGTTATAATTTTGAAGAAGCTGACGTTGAGCAACTTCTGCAAAACTTTGATAACTACGAACAGCAAACCCATAAATTGGTAGAAAAGGGACTTTCACTTCCTGCCTATGAACTGGTTATGAAGGCTTCACACACATTTAACTTACTTGATGCTCGCCACGCCATTTCAGTGACCGAACGCCAACGATACATTCTTCGTGTTCGTACCCTGGCGCGTGCTGCGGCAGAAGCATATTTCAATTCGCGTAAAGAGATGGGCTTCCCCATGGCCGAAGAAAGCCTTCGCCAAGAAGTTCTAGCCCAATTGGAGGCAAATTAATGTCAGCTTTAGATTTTCTTGTAGAACTTGGCACAGAGGAATTGCCACCTAAATCATTGCTGACACTTAGTGAAGCTTTTAAAAGCGGTATCGTGGCGGGTATCGAAGATGCTCAGCTTTCATACAGTGATGTTACTGTTTATGCAGCCCCTCGGAGAATGGCAGTACTAGTTAAAGGACTGGACGCTAAGCAACCTGATCGCATTGAAGAAAAGTTGGGGCCAAATGTAACGGCTGCCTTCGATGCTGAAGGAAACCCTAGTAAAGCGGCACAGGGCTTTGCGCGCAGCTTTGGTGTTGATTTTGACCAGCTCAGCAGGGTGGACACCGACAAAGGTGAGCGCTTGGCTTATACACAGTCTATTGCTGGCAAATCCAGTGCTGAACTACTCCCTGCTATTGTAACTAAATCATTAGCTGATTTACCCATCGCAAAACGTATGCGCTGGGGTGCAAAACGAACTGAATTCGTTCGTCCTGTGAAGTGGTTAGTAATGCTTCTTAACAACGATGTTGTTGATTGTGAAATCTTAGAATTACAGGCTGGCCGTACCACTCGTGGTCATCGTGTTCACTGCAACCAAGATTTAGTATTGAACAACGCCGCCGACTACTATGAAACCTTACTTCAAGCAGGCAAAGTTGAAGCTGACTTTGTTAAACGTCGTGACATTATTAAACAACAAACTATAGATTTGGCTAAGCAACACAATGGCGTTGCTGTTATTGATGATGATTTGCTCAACGAAGTCACAGCTCTTGTAGAATGGCCTGTAGCACTATTGGGCCGTTTCGAGGAACGTTTCTTGGATGTACCTCAAGAAGCGCTGATTTCTTCGATGAGCGAACACCAAAAGTATTTCCACATTGTGGATGAGAATGGCGCCCTACTGCCAAATTTCATTACTATCGCCAACATTGAAAGCAAAGATCCACAGCAAATTATTGAAGGCAATGAACGCGTTATCCGACCACGATTAGCAGATGCCGCTTTCTTCTTCGACACTGATAAGAAATTTACCCTAGCTGATCGCAGAGAAACGCTTAGAAAAGTCACCTTCCAACAGCAGCTGGGTTCTGTATGGGACAAAACTGAACGTGTTGCTCGTCTTGCCGCTTACCTTGCGCCTTTTGTTGGTGCTGAAGTTTCTGATGCTCAACGTGCTGGCCAACTCTGTAAGAGCGATTTAGTTAGTGAAATGGTTCTTGAGTTTGACAACATGCAAGGTATCGCTGGTCGTTACTACGCGATTAACGATGGTGAATCGCAAGGTGTGGCTGAGGCGATGCAAGAACAGTATTTACCTAAATTCGCCGGCGATGCCCTTCCTGTACACCCTACGGGAGTGGCTGTAGCACTCGCTGATCGTATCGATACCATGGTGGGTATATTTGGTATCGGCCAGAAACCAACAGGGGCTAAAGACCCCTTTGCATTACGCCGCGCCTCACTGGGTGTTCTTAGGATCATTATCGAATCTAAGATTGATATCGACCTACGTGAATTGTTGACGTTTGCCGCTGAGGGTTTTGATTCACTTCCAAAGGCAGACAGTGTTGTTGATAGTGTCCTTGAATATACTTTAGAGCGTTTGCGGTCTCGATACCAAGATTTAGGTATTAGTGCCGAAGTCTTTATGTCAGTTCAAGCAAAACAGTTATCACGCCCGTTGGATATTGAACAACGCGTTTTGGCTGTACATGAATTTAGCAAGCTCAATGCTGCAAGTAGTTTGGCTTCTGCCAACAAACGTGTATCTAATATACTTGCAAAATTAGAGTCAGCCATTGATGAAACCGCCGACATTAATGAGGCGCTTTTACAAGACGACGCTGAAATCGCGCTTGCCAAACAACTCGCAGAAAAATTGGCCAGTACGTCACCCTTATTATCAGATAATCGTTATGGTGAAGTATTAAATTCATTAGCTGAATTGCAAACCACGGTAGATGCATTCTTTGATAATGTTATGGTCATGACAGATGATGATGCTGTTAGAGCTAATCGCTGTTTATTATTGGCTAAGTTAAGGGCTGCGTTTTTGGCTATAGCTGACATCTCACACCTAGTAACCAAATAGACAATTCGGGGCTTTTATTCAAAGTGAGCGTTTACTTTAATACATTAAGAAGCATAGTTTTTTATGCCATTTATGTTCCCTTTACGATCATATTTTGTGCTATTGCCCCTCTTCTATTTGGTTTGCTCCCTTTCAAGGTTCGACGTAAAGGGTTAACGATATGGAATCACACCACTATCTTCTTGCTACGGTGGATATGTGGTGTTCAATATCGTGTCGAGGGTATGCATTTTCTTCCTCAAACTGTCTGTGTCATTGCAGCCAAACATCAGAGCGCTTGGGAAACCTATTTTTTTCAAATTCTGTTTGATAGACCGATATCAACAATTTTGAAAAGAGAGCTTCTCAGAATTCCTTTCTTTGGCTGGTCGCTTGCGTTAATGAAACCTATTGCAATAGACAGAAGTTCTCCACGTGAAGCTTTAAAACAGGTTTTAGAAAAGGGAAAACACCGCATACACGAAGGAATCAGTGTTTTAATTTTCCCAGAAGGCACCCGGTTTGAGCCTGGTAAATCTGGTAAATATGCTAGGAGCGCAGCCAGTATTGCTGAATCTTGTAAAGTTCCCTTGGTACCTGTAGCCCACAATGCAGGCGAATGTTGGTCGACTAAATCATGGATAATTAAACCTGGCTGTATCTCAGTGTTGATTAGTGAGCCCATTAATGCTGAAGAAGGTTCGTCGCGTAGTACGACTGAAACTCTGGAAACGGTGATTGAGGGAAATATGTCAATTATTACAGGAACGGCTCAGGCAAAATAGCCTTAAGTCTTTGATTTTTTTGTATTTATAGAAAGCAGCTGCTATTTATTAATATAACAGCTGCTTTTTTGTTTATACGTCTAAGTTTTCAACAAATAGCGCATTTTCTTCGATAAATTCACGACGCGGCTCTACTTGATCTCCCATTAGACAAGTAAATATTTGGTCTGCACCAATGGCATCTTCAACGGTAACTTTTAGCATTCGTCTTACCTCTGGATCCATGGTGGTTTCCCATAACTGATCAGGGTTCATTTCACCGAGACCTTTGTAGCGTTGAATATTGTAACCACGTTTCGCTTCGTTCATTAACCAATCAAGGGCTTCTGTGAACGTGTACACATGCTTAGTCTTTTCACCACGCTTAACAAAACCAGATTCTTCAAACAAGTTATTAGTTGCTTCACCAAGTTTAGTTAAAGAAAGATATTCAGCAGAATTAAAGAAGTCGTACTTGAACTCATGATCACGTGTTACACCGTGTGAAGTTTCTTTAACCACTGGTAAGTAATAATCACGTTCATCATCCTTTTTCACCACAACTTCATACGCTGATGAACCTGATACTCGATCGGCATTTAATATCTCACCAAATCTAACCGCCCATTCATTAACGACTGTTTCATTAGTCAAATCTTCTACAGACAACACAGGGGTTTCTATCATTGCCTCTAATGCAGGCTGTAAGTAAATGCGTGATAAGCGATTAATTGTCGCCATAACACTACGGTGCTGTTTCACTAATGTTTGAAGCGACTCACCTGAAATACCAGGAGCATCTTCATTAACATGAATACTTGCATTATCAATTGCGGCTTGTGTTAAAAATTCATCAAGTGCCAGCTCGTCTTTTAAATATTGTTGTTGCTTACCTTTTGCAATTTTATACAAGGGAGGCTGAG
>Ga0209961_1000083_pt1 | contig 35302 bp, 35 predicted proteins | sample SalPonA_B_H2O_MG_FD_185719 | JGI IMG/M metagenome (GOLD analysis project Ga0209961, IMG submission 185719) | Water microbial communities from South San Francisco under conditions of wetland restoration - Salt Pond MetaG R2A_B_H2O_MG (SPAdes)... | ecosystem: Environmental > Aquatic > Non-marine... | reverse complement strand
CCGAGCACATTGGAGGCGGCAGATAAACTGACCACCTTGGTGCGCTCATTTAGCATATCGCTCAACGCATCAATGTTTAAACCATTTTCATTGATGGGTAAAAAACGAATGGTGAGATTTTTCTCTTCGGCTTGCATCATCCAAGGGACTAAATTGGCATGGTGTTCCAGTACCGACAAAATAATCTCATCGCCAGGTTGTAAGTCCTTACACACTGCGTTGGCCACGGTATTCATAGCTGACGTCGCGCCTTGCGTAAATATACACTCTTCTGCACAAGCATTAATGAAATCGGCTACACGCAAACGGCAGCGCTCTAGAATATCGGTCGCAGATCGAGCTAAGCGGTGGCTTCCCCGATGGGCATTGGCATTAGCATTGAGATAAAAATCTTGGGTGGCCTTTAACAGCGCTTGTGGGCGTTGGGTAGTAGCGGCGTTATCAAGATAGATCAACCGCTGATTGCACGCTTGCTGAAACACTGGAAAGTGCTGTTTAAAAGCTAATGGATCAAACACGGGTTACCTCATCTGGGCAAAAAGCGCCTCGGTATTGCGCTGACAAGTGCTCACAATATCATCTATATTAACCCCTCGCAGTTCGGCAAGGGCGTGAGCTATTCGCGCCACATTGGCTGGCTCGTTAGTGGATTCTAACTGCAGCAATTGATCATTCCACAGGGGCATGGCTGGCGCATCGGTTTCTAATATCATGGCGGACAGAGGCAATTCTGAAAACGCTCTCTGCGCACGACTAGCATGCGGTCGAGTTACCATGCCGCCCACCCCTATTTTTAAACCGAGCCCGAGGTACTGCGTTGCGATTTCCAAACTCCCTGCAAAACCATGCACTACACCACCGGCTTTGAGAGGCGTGGCTTTTAACACCTTAATCAGAGTGTCGTGTGCCTTCACACAGTGCAATATCAGGGGTAAGTTAAAATGGTTCGCTGCTTCAATATGGCATTGTAGAACGGCAACCTGCCACTCCATCGGAATATCTCGCAGGGCATCAAGGCCGCATTCTCCCACCGCCACAGCACCAGGTATGGCCTCATTTAATACGGTGGGAAGCTGGTCTAGGGGGTACTTATCCGCCCACCAAGGATGCAAACCAATCGCGTAGTAGGCCTTCACGCCCCATTGCCGACAAGCGTCAACATGAGCAATAACTCGCGGCCAGGTGTCGGGGTGAACAGCGGGAATTATCAACCGATCCACCCCCACAGCCACAGCTCGCTGCAGCACCTCTGGTAGGTGCTGAGCAAACTCGTCAAAATCTATGTGGCAATGGCTATCAATCACTAGCAATTAACAGATTGGTATTCAGCTTTCCACTGAGCATAGCTATCAACGACTGCCGCCATTTCTTCTCTATCGAACTCCCGCAAACCACTCAGCAACATATGTTTTTCGCCCGAACCTACCACTTCTCCAGCATCAACAATGTCGAACGCCAATACCACTTCACCACGCTTACCATGACTAGCGATGACTGTTTTTTCAGTATTGGTAACTAATTCTGGCGCCACTAAATCCATACGACCCAAACTAATTTGCATCGACTCATACATCACCATGGGACGAGCAGGGTTTATCATGACGTTGGCACTTTCCATCAGGGGCACTAATACATGGGGAAACGCCATGCCCGAGTAGGCTACATAAGCTCGAATCAATTGCTCTACACCGTCGTTGAAAGATTGATGAGGACCATCTCCCGACACTTCAACAAAGACTTTACCGTTACTGTCCGCAATCGCACCAGGTGCCTGTGTCGGGAATTCTAGCTCGACGTCTTCAGTCACCATGGCGGTGAATTTAAGGCCGGTGTTTTGATACAGCCCCATATTGGCAAGCAAAACAGCGAACAGTAAATCGCCCGGTACCGCGAAGCGTTTTGCCTCTATGTCGTGTAAAGGATTGAAATCGTTGGCGACTTCTTTGGCAAAAGCACTACCATTGGCGCGACTAAACACCACTTGACCCGCATCATTTCGGCCGTAGTATTGTTCTAACATAATCTTCCTCTAAGCAAGTTGGCGCCCTATGTTTGTCGAGCGCTATAATTTTTTTGTCATATTACCATTTTACTTAAATATTCTCTGCTATTTGCTGTATCAAGCCATTTAGGAATATAGGAATTTCTGAATAAATAAACTATGGTTATAAAAAATAGACCGGCGGCGTAGATGTCGAATCAAAAGAAATATTTTCCCAAAGAGTTAAGCTGGCTATCGTTTAACGAGCGCGTCCTACAAGAAGCTGCTGACGCTGAAGTACCCATTATTGAACGCGTGCGATTCTTGGGCATTTACTCCAATAACATGGATGAATTTTTTAGGGTCCGTGTTGCCGATGTGCACCGCCAAATCGACTTTTTAGTTTTGATAGTGGCGACCAACAAGAACAATTGGCTGCAGAGTCTCTTCTTCACAGTATTAACGAGAAAGTTGGTGAGCTAAATCAACGCTTTAATCAAATCAGTAACGAAATTATCCTAGGGCTGGCGCGACGCAATATATTTCTCATTAACGAAGAACAAATTTCAGACCGTGAAAGTGACTGGTTAAACAGATACTTTAGAGACAAAGTCTTGCGCCACATTACCCCCGTATTCATTTCACCTCGCGTGGAGCTTCGCCAAGCGATTGATGACGAGGAGGCCTATCTTGTCGGGGCCCTCCACAATGAGGATGAAACGCGCTATGTGCTCATTGAAATTCCGGTTCATCAAACTTCTCGATTTATTCCCTTGCCCAGAGCTAAAGGCAGTCGACGCAAATCTGTCATTGTACTCGACAACGCTATCCGCCACTGCGCAAAGCAAATTTTCGATCCCGTCTGTGAATATACCCATGCCGAATTTTATTCATTAAAAGTGACCCGAGACGCAGAATACGACCTTGAACGAGATATAGAACACTCCATGCTGGAACGAATGTCCGAGGGGTTAAAGCAGCGTTTGACCAATCAGCCGGTGCGCATGGTTTACGACCGAGACATGCCTACTGAGATGATTGAAATGTTGCAACAAAAGCTGGCATTGGCCGATATTGAAACCATGGTTCCCAGCGGGCGTTACCGCAACTTTAGGGACTTTATCGGCTTCCCAAATTTTGGCACAAAATATCTAGAGCACCCTAAAGTTATCGCCTTGCGCAATAAGGCTTTTGATCGTCACGCCTCACCTTTTGATGCTATTAGCCAGGGGGATATTTTACTTTACTACCCCTACCATCGTTTTAACTATACTACCGATTTTATTCGTGTTGCGGCTTATGACCCTGCCGTGAAAAATATTCGCATGGCCATTTATCGTGTCGCCAAGGATAGTCGAATTCTAAAGTCCTTGATGGACGCTGTTAAAAACGGCAAAAAAGTTCAGGTGATTGTGGAATTGCGCGCGCGATTTGACGAACAAGCCAATATTGGTTGGGCGCGCGAACTGACCGATGCAGGGGTAGATGTTGAGTTTGGAGTTCCATCGCTTAAATGCCATGCAAAACTGGCGTTAATACAACGCATGGAAGGCGATCAACTCGTTAGTTATGGGCATATTGGCACCGGTAATTTCAACGAAAAGACAGCAAAAATCTATACCGACTTTTCACTCTTTACCAAAGATTCTGCCATTACTGCCGAGATTTCTCAGGTTTTTGACTTTATTGTTAGCCCCTTTAAACGATTTACCTTTAAGCATTTGATCGTGAGCCCGATTCACACCCGCCAACGCATCAATCAACTTATTAGCGGCGAGATTGCTGCGGCAGAGAAGGGTCAGAAAGCTGAAATATTTATCAAAGTAAATAATCTAGTCGACAAAGATATCTGTGATAATCTCTACCGAGCCAGTAAGGCCGGCGTTAAGATTCGTCTTTTAGTGCGCGGCATGTGTAATTTACTACCCGGTGTCAAAGGATTGAGTGACAACATTATGGCTCGTAGCGTGGTTGACCGTTTCTTAGAGCACCCCAGAATTATGTGTTTTCATGCTGGCGGTGAAAAAAAGGTATTTATTAGTTCTGCGGATTTAATGACCCGTAATATTCAATACCGCGTCGAAGTCGGCTGCCCTATTCTCGATGAGAATTTGAAAAAATACTTGCTGGAAACCCTCGAAATTCAGTGGCGAGATACTACCAAAGCTCGAATTATTGATGCGGAACAAAAGAATCAATATGTTCGCCGTGGCAACCGCCGCAAACTCCGCTCACAGCAAGAAATTTATGACTTTCTCAAACAATGGGAGACACGCAATTGAGCCGCGATGCTATGTCACAGCCTGAATACTTTGCCGCGATAGATCTTGGCTCAAATAGTTTCCACCTAGTGATTGTTCGCGCGCTTAAAGGCGACCTGCAAACGCTATTCCGCCATAAAGAAAGGGTGCGTCTAGCCAGCGGCTTAAATGATGACAACCGCCTCAGCCAAGAGGCCATAAAGCGTGGCGTTGAGGTGCTCAATGTTTTTGCAGAGCAAATCAAATCACTCCCCAACTGCCGAGTGATGGCTGTAGCTACGCATACCCTGCGTGTCGCTATTAATCGCAGAGAATTTTTAAGTGCCGCCAGCACCGTCTTTCCCTACCCCATCGACATTATCAGCGGCCAAGAAGAAGCTCGCCTGATCTATCACGGTGTTGCTCATGATGAACAGCTTGAAGGAAATACCTTAGTTATCGATATTGGTGGTGGATCAAGCGAGATTGTGGTGGGTACTGGCACCAATGTTCTCTTGGCTCGCTCACACCAAATGGGCTGCGTGAGCTTCACTCACCAGTTCTTTAGCAACGGTATATCTTCCAGCCAATACGCCATTGCCAAACTGGAAGCTCGACAGCGGCTTGAGCGCTTTGAGGCAATATTCAAGCACATCGGTTGGCAACACGTCAGGATAACTTCTGGCACAGCTCAGGCCATTGTCAGTGCTGCCCAAGCGTTAGATGAATCTTTTCAGTCTCTTACTTTAGATCATATTTGCAGTATTAAAGCACAACTATTTAACAACCCTGACCACGCAATTTTTAACGAGCTAACCCCCGAGCGACTAGGTGTCTTGGCGGCGGGTTTGGCGATCATGGAAGCCATCTATGAAGCCCTCGCCATCTCTGATAGCAGTTTTTCGACCAGTGCACTGCGGGAAGGGTTACTTCATGAAGCCCTTGAGGTCGACGAGAATTTAAGTGTGCGAGGCAACAGCTGTCATAGCCTTATGCAGCGCTACCATGTCGACGAGCAACAGGCCCAACGTGTTGCCACGACTGCCAGTGAGTTTTGGCATGCCGCCCGTGACACGTGGCAGCTGCCCAACGACTCCCTGAAATTTTTGCAGTTTGCTGCTCAACTTCACGAGATAGGCCTTAATATAAACGCCAGCGGATTACACAAGCACTCGGCCTATATTGTCACTCACTCAAACCTTCCTGGATTTAGTTTTGAACAACAACAACTCGTGGCTAGTTTAATCCGCCAGCATCGTAAAAGAATCCGTCCAGATTTGCTGTCGGAACTGCAATGGGTAGATATTAACACTCAGCAGAAACTGATTATGATTTTACGATTAGCCGTCATCTGGCATCTTAATCGACATCCCAGCCCACCCCCGTTGCCAGCGCTTGAATTTAATGAAAGCGGGGTACAAGTACGATTACAACGAAAAGTCTTTGAGCCCTACCCGCTATTGGTAGCAGATTTGACTCGAGAAGTAGCACTTTGTGAGGCTTCACCAGAGTGGCCAACCCTGGCCTTAGATTTTCAAGACTAATGCATCAACCCTTGAGATTGTTCTCCGCTATTGCGCTGCAATGCCACACGGGTATTAAGGTGTTGTAGCCTGAGCTGGGTACTCTCTATCTGCCATAATAATCGTGTTAAATAAGAGCGATAGGGTCTGGCCAAATCTGGTTCAAACTGCCATGGCACACCATCGTTTTGACAGGCCCGCAGCAATTTAGTGATCGCGTGGGTAATCGATAAATCGTGCTGCGGCCAAATATCGAGGTGCCCAAAATAGTTCAACAGTAATCGATCTACGGTGCCGTCTCCAAGCCCCCACAATAGTTTTAGCTCTGCTCTTACTATGCTTTGCGGCTCACTTCTCCATGACTCAAAGCCTCTGCTATCGGCATCGTAATGGCGGCCCATAAGATGAATAGTCCGTGCTTTTGATCGGCTCACGCCACAGTAAAAAAGCTCCTCTTCGGACAAACGCCACAGTTTTCTAGCGCCAGCTTTGCGGTGCATACATTGCAATATTTTTTCAGCGTCTTGCGGAATCAACTTTTGGGACACGATGATTTCTGTTAACGCTTCGCCAACGGTTTTATGCTGAGGTGTTATTTCCGCCAAATCTTGTACATCTGTGTAGTGAGCCAAGGCCGGACATGCTCGCAAAACCTGACTGATAACAGTATCTAACTTTTGCATCATTCCCCCTTGAACACCGCAATGAGTATTTAATTAAGCATAGAGCAAATAGGATTATCTAATTAGAAGACTTAGTACCCAAAAATTACCACCTTTATAGCCAATCAATATGAGTCGTAGATACCAGTATCTCATCAGTGTTTTGGCATATACTCCCCCGTCTCGACATCATTCCTAGTGCAATGTGGCGGTATATTTACCCACTAGTCGCGATTACGCGTTGGGCCCTCTCCATTACGCACCGTCTTTGATAATTTTTTTGCTTGTCTTTGTTCTTGCTGATGAATCCGGTGGGCAGCTACCTCTCGGGCTTTATCTTGCCGGGGTTTAGCCTGTTTTAAAGGCGCAGACTTAGCGTGAGACGTTGACTTGTCGTAATTGCGCGCAAAGGGTTTAGATCGCCTGTCATTCGATGAATGCAGCGACTTACCATGCTCGCCAGCGGGTGAGTGACTTTTTTTACCGCCGTCGCCTCTATCCTGATGACGTTCACTGTCACGTCGATAAGTTGAACTACTGTGGGCTTGACTGCGGCGTTGCGGCTCACTGCTATATCGACGACTGTAGCGATCACCATCACGATTTAAGCGACCGTCAGAACGATCACGATAATGCTCATAGCGAGATGGCTTTAACTTTTTGACTCGTGAAAAACGCTGCGGATGGGCATGCACATAACTTCTAAAACTGTGGACACTGCTTGGAATTGCTCGGGGAGCCACACTCAACCAGGGGCCATGCCAATGGTTAGACCGCATCCAATGATTGCCACTAAAATAGTAATAGTAGCCACCCGACCAGTAACTTCCTGGGTGGCTGTAGGATAGGTACACACCATAGAAGGGATCGTAATAGTAGTTACCCTCACCCCAAGAAAGATTTAGGTCTGCACTATATCGAGCATGATTATCGAATCGACCGTGCGCTTCTACATCATAGATTGCACAACCTGACAGAATCCCTGACAGCGTCACCATTAACAGCAGTATTAAACGCTTCATAACACACCTCCGTTGATTATGACTACCTTATACAACGGGCTCTATGAACATAAGCTGAACCGCTAGGCGGCTAATTTTTTTGTGTTTGTTGCCATAACGTCGCCAGCAGGATCATCGCTAATCCGACCAAAGTACTTGGAAGTACTTGTTCACCGAGCACACCATTAATCCATAGCAACGAGATAAAGGGCGATAGAAAGATAAGGTTAGCAATGCGACTCACATGCTTGGCCGTTTGCATAGCGAGTAGCCAAGTTACAAAGCTCGCTCCCATTTCAAACAAGCCTACATAGACCGAAGCCGCTAAGCTAGTAGCACTCGCTGACAGCATCGCCGACACATCGACTAGCGGCCACAATATCGGCACACTGAATAAAAACATAGCGCATAGGCTGAGAACGGGATCAAGCTTAGCCCGCGAACTGTAAACCCAATAAAAAGCCCACATTAAGGTGCTCAATAAGGCCCAGAGCACGCCAGGTAAATTACTACCCAACAAGGTTGCAAGATCACCTCCAGACGCCACCACTACTACGCCGACATAAGCTAACACACTGGCATAAATATCGCGTGACGATAGCTTTTGCCCAAGCATAAATACCGACAACAGACTTAAGCAAATGGCCCAAGAATAGTTAATCGCTTGGGCCTGCTGCGCCAGAAGTTCATCGTATGCTCTAAACAACACCAAGTAGTAAAGAACAGGATTAAGCAGCGCTAACCCCAGTGTTGTTTTCCAATGTTGTACAACGAACAGCCTTAGATCTTTGAGTCGCCCCTGCCATGCCAAAATAGTTAATAACAGAACAGACGAGCTGGTGGCGGCAATGGCTAGCACTGCCGTTACGGATAGACTGGCAAGGGATAATTTAAACGCCGTAGCACTCGTCGACCACATAGCGATGGTCAGTAAGGCGTATCGATAAGCAACCGGCATTAAGCGTCTAAATCTGGAATCATTTGGCTGCGAATACGCTGAATAGCATCCTTGATTTGGAGCTTTTCGCGTTTTAAACGTCGCAACTGAATTTGATTGGCATAGGGATCTTGAATCATGGCATCAATTTTTTCATGCAACTCGCGATGCAAAACTCGCAGCTCGGCTAACCGATTGTTACCGATGGAGGGAATATCTATTGATGACGGTTCTTTCATGACCTGTATCCAAGCCTTAATACCACGTTTATAAGTGTAGCAAGCTTGGACCTAAAGTCATATTTTGTCCAGTGTTTAAGAAGCGATTAAGGCACTTGTATGAAGCCCGCATTCGGCGTGTTCACTCAGCTTAGTCGGATCGAAATAACTGCGCGGACTGGGTAAATCAAGGCTCTGTAGATAGCGATCAACCCGCTCCTGCGTCCAGTCGAAAATGGGAGCGACTTTCAATAGGCCATTTTCATCCCAAGTGACGATATCCAACGTTTCACGGTGAACAGTTTCCTCACGACGGATACCTGTAATCCAAATGTTAGGCTGGAATTCTTGCAACGCTCGCTGAAAAGGTTCTAATTTGACCTCTTCCACGAAGCGCTTAAACGCTTCGCTTTCTGGCGAAGGCACACCACCAAGCGCAGCGCGACGCTCAACAGAGACTCGGGGCGTGAAAATGTGAAAGTCGAGTGTAAACCCATCAATCAATCGCTGGGCAACGCGATACGTTTCAGGCGTGTTATATCCTGAGTCCACCCACACCACAGGAAATGTAGCCTCAGCTTGCTGCAAAATATTCAACATAACCGCCGAACCTTTACTGAAGCTGGTCGACGCAATAATCGCTTGATCTAATTGCATCGCCCAACGAACAATTTGCTCGGGAGACTTTAGTCGTAGCTGTTGATTAATTTGATCAAGGTTGAGGTTCATGCCGGTTATTCCATCACCATTAAGCTTTATGTCACCTAATCAATGTAATAAAACCGACTTAGAAAGAAAAAGAATATTATTTCATATTGTTATAACAATACTAATATACGCTAACTTTAATGCATAAAAAGGCAGCGTAGACAAAGACCGCCCAGGTCAAAAGTGTCCCGATAAAACGACCCGACGATGTACCGCTTGAATGAGCCAAACCCCAGGCATGCAATAGTCGACCAAGCGTTAACGTCAAACCCAAAGCGTGAAGATGAAGCGCAGCCGCACCCATTAACTCCAGGACTAAAATCATCAACAGCGCGAGTGGTACATATTCCAAAGCGTTAGCGTGTACACGAATGGCGCGTAACATTTCTGGAATATCGCCATCGCCAATACCGACTTTGTGGCGCATACGCATAACCACCACATACATGGCCAGGGCAAAGACGAGCAGCACATTTATTCCTACATAAAAACTCGTTATGACCGGCATTACCGCTAGTGCTTGCATTACATTACCTCAACCAAAATTTTTATCAGAAACAAATGGATTAGTGGCGCGCTCTCGACCAAACGTCGAATTTGGGCCATGCCCCGGCACAAAATTTACATCGTCCCCCAGTGGCCACAACTTATTGCGGATCGAGGCAACCAGAGTGTCGTAATCTCCGCGGGGAAAATCCGTTCTTCCGATTGAGCCCTGAAACAAAACATCCCCCACTAAAGCCAACTTTGAGCCCTCGTGGTAAAAAATAACGTGCCCAGGAGTATGACCAGGGCAGTGACGGACATCGAGAGTAACGTTACCAAAGGTTATCGTATCGCCATCTTCAAGCCAGCGGTCGGGGTCAAAAGACTGAGCGATCGGGAAACCCGCCATTTTGCACCATTCGGGTAACTTTTCTAACCAGAATAGATCTTCTTTCTGAGGGCCTTCGATGGGCACATTAAGCTGCTCGCGCAACTCACCGGCGCCCGCACAGTGGTCCATATGGGCGTGGGTCAAAAAGATTTTTTCTAACTCACAGCCAAGCTCATCGATCGCCTTGAGTAATTTAGGAAGATCACCACCAGGATCGACTAAAGCGGCTTTATTCGTTTCTTCACATACCAGTAAGCTACAATTTTGCTGGTAGGCAGTTACGGGAATCACATAAGCTTTCATACGAGTCTCACCAAAATATTTGCCCGCAGTTTAGCATAGTTCACTAGCCTGTAAGACCATGCTCTTGTAGCATGGCAGCAAACCACTTTTACCTAGAGCAAGACTATGAAAACAGCATTACTGTTAACCGGCAACGAAATAATGAGCGGCGATATCGTTGACTCAAACTCTGCTGAAATGGCCCAAATGCTTTTTGAAATAGGACTTAGCATAGACACCAAGGTTACTGTGGGTGATGATAGCCATGCTTTAATGCATTACATCGCACAGCTAAGCAAAGAACACCAGCTACTCATCATTAATGGCGGTTTAGGCCCAACACAAGACGACCTCACTGCCGAGGTGCTAGCGCGAGTCGCAGGCGTAGATCTTGTCGAACATCCCACTGCTAGGAGCCATCTCGAGGATTGGTGTGAGCGAAGAGGCGTTGAACTAAGCAAAGCCAATTTAAAGCAAGCCATACTCCCTGCAGGCTGCCATATCATTCCCAATGACAGAGGCAGCGCGGTAGGTTTTGAAATCAATCTCAATGGCTGCCGCGTCATGACCACTCCCGGCGTACCTAGCGAGTTACGCTTAATGATGCGCCATCACATACTGCCCACACTCGATGGTGACCTAAGTATTTGCTTTGACAAACTCCAGTGCTTTGGCCTTGGTGAATCTCGCATACAGCAAATGATACACGACCAAATGCCAGACTGGCCGAGCGACATCGATTTAGGGTTTCGTGCTGGCATGCCGCTACTAGAAGTCAAATTACGCTCAAGCGGTAACCCTGACTTACACGCCGCCACTCTCGCAAGACTTCGTGAACTATTGGGAGACCATGTCATATGTTCTGGCAGCGGCAACCTAGCCGCCACGCTAATTGAGCTGCTGTCTGAAAATGGCCAGACAGTAACCACTGCAGAGTCATGCACTGGCGGGCGGATAGCTAGCGATCTAACCGCCATCGCTGGCGCCTCTAAGGTCTTTAATGCCGGTTTTGTCACTTATTCTAACGACATGAAGTGCGATTTGTTATCCGTTAATCCCGCCACTCTCGCTCAATACGGGGCAGTTAGCGAACAAACCGTATTAGAAATGGCCGAGGGCGCACTGGCACGCTCTGGTGCACACTGGGGCGTTGCCGTATCCGGAATTGCTGGCCCTGAGGGAGGGAGTGACGACAAACCCGTTGGCACAGTTTGGATCGCCTGGGGTAGACGGCATCAATTAAAATCTCGCCGTCTAAGAATTCGTATGGAACGCACTATGTTCCAAAAAATGGTCAGTGCTATTTCATTAGATCTTTTACGACGCGACTTATTAGAAGTGCATGAAGCGCCAAGTTATTTTGGCCGCTACCTATAGCTTGGACTTACGATCGGCGTCCCCAGCCACCGGCAATCGCAAGGGAATGCGAATATCGATAGGATGAGATGAGGCATCTCCTAAAATGGGGGAATCCTCAGATAAATTCTCGGCAAACTGGGCATTAAAGGTAAAACACACTAACCGAAAAGCCCGTTGCGGGCTCATCAAACCTAGTTCAACACCCGCCTGTAGGTAACCTTCAAGCCGTAGCCTTCGACTGGGTGAGACACCCGCTCCTGCGGCCATGTCACTGAACAGTGCCTCAAGCCGCTTGGTAAGGATCGATTCAAATTCAGCGCTATTCAAGCTTTACTCTCTTGCACCAAAACCCATGGCGCAGCGACAACCGCCCATACCACTGTTTGGTCTGTGTGGAACCGCGCCGCGACTTCATCGCACAGTCGCCCCACCAACCCATCGGCCATCCACGCTGAAAACTGCTCGGTATCGTCTTGCGCTAGCTTTACCGCGACCTGCACTAAATCGACGCTATTATCGACATGCAATACCACACCTTGGGCATAAAACCGCTCTAATTCAGGCCAGCCGATTTGGGCGGTTTCGGCATTAAAATACGCTGCTAATTGTTCTGGATCGTTGCGATCAATTTCAACTACCACAATAGGTTCCTCAATTTTCTAAAAGAAAGGTAACAGGGCCATCATTGACCAAACTGACCTGCATATCTGCCGCAAATCGACCGGCGGCAACACGTTCAATTTTAGTCGCCGCATAGTCTACAGCCGCAAGATAGAGCTGCTTTGCCATATCTGGTGCAGCAGCACTACTGAAGCTTGGGCGCAGGCCCTTGCGAGTGTTGGCCGCCAGTGTGAACTGAGAGACTAGCAAAACCCCGCCATTAACATCCTTAACGCTTAGGTTCATTTTACCCTGTTCATCGCTGAACACGCGATAGGCTAATAACTTATCTATAGCCGCTTGCATTGTGCTTTCGTCATCATGGGATTCAACCCCTACGAGGCATAGTAGTCCCGCTCCGATTTCACCTACTCGCTCACCATCAATATCAACCGCAGCTGACGTTACACGCTGCAATAAGATTTTCATAACCTCTCCTTTGACGCAAAGTTTAACTCAAGTGATACGCCTTCTCAGACCACATCACGCAAATTCGCCTTTAAGTTGTGCAATGGGCGGTTTATCTCGCTTTAGTTGATGCCAACTTTAACGCGAAGCTGCAAACTCTAAGTTGAATCTTGGAGACTTTTTGTGAGCCGTTCACCCAACGATATTGACCGTCAAATTGGTCGTGCACTCAGGCAAATCCGTGAGTCCAAATTTTTAAAAATGGAACACGCGGCAGATGCACTAGATATCAGCACCCAACAAGTTTCTAAAATTGAACTAGGAGCTAGCAAGATTAGCGCCTCGCAGTTCTTTATGCTGTGCTACTTATATCGTGTCAGCCCTTTGCGCATTTATCAACAACTCCCACTCAACAACACACTACTGTTGATACAAGAAGAAAACCCTCACTCCTACCGAAAGCAACATCTAATTGATGAATCGCTCAAAGCCGAAATTGATAGGCTCGATGATGAAAGCAAGCAGCGGCTACTCGAGTTTATGAAAAGCATCAATCGCCGCCCATAAAAAAACCCTCTCGCGAGGGTTTTTAGCAAACTAAAGCCAATGCTTATTAGGCCGCAGAGTTTTTAGCGCGCTTGCGTTCGTGCTCTTTCAGGAACTTCTTGCGCAAACGGATCGAGAGAGGCGTCACTTCAACCAACTCGTCGTCTTCAATAAATTCGAGCGCTTGCTCAAGAGTATGACGAATAGGCGGAGTGAGTGTTAATGCATCATCGGTTCCCGAGGCGCGCACGTTAGTGAGCTGCTTGGCTTTGGTTGGGTTAACCACGAGGTCATTGTCGCGCGAGTGAATTCCCACGATTTGACCTTCGTAAATGTCAACGCCGTGGCCAAGGAATAAGCGGCCGCGATCCTGCAGGTTAAACAAGCCATATGACAAGGTTTTACCGTTAACCATAGACACTAACACACCATTTTGACGGCTCACTACATCACCCACCTTAACTGGACCGTAGTGATCAAAAATCGACGTCATGATGCCGGAACCCGACGTTAGAGTCAGGAACAAACCACGGAAGCCAATCAAACCACGTGAGGGAACGATGAACTCGAGACGAACACGACCTTTACCATCGGGTTCCATGTTGGTCATTTCAGCTTTGCGCAGACCTAGCTCTTCGATCACTGCACCTTGGTGATGATCTTCAACATCGATCACGACTTGCTCGTAAGGCTCTTGCACCTCACCGTCTACCACGCGCTGAATAACTTCTGGACGAGACACGCCCATCTCAAAACCTTCGCGACGCATGGTTTCAATCAATACTGACAAGTGCAATTCACCACGACCTGAAACGATGAATTTATCTGGTGACTCACCTTGTTTAACACGAAGCGCCACGTTGTGAATCAATTCGCGATCAAGACGATCTTTGATATTACGCGAAGTCACGTACTTGCCTTCTTTACCTGCAAAAGGAGAATCATTCACTTGGAATGTCATGCTTACCGTGGGCTCATCTACGGTCAGCGCAGGCAGTAACTCAACATTCAAGGGGTCGCATAAGGTGTCTGAAATTGAAAGACCTTCGATACCCGTGATACATACAATGTCACCCGCATCGGCTTGTGACACTTCAACGCGCTCAAGGCCAAGGTAGCCCATCACGGACAACACCTTACCTTTACGCTGTTTTCCGTCCGCACCAGCAACAATCACTTGCTGATTAGGCTTCAGAGTACCACGCGTAATTCGACCAACACCGATAACGCCAACGTAGCTATTGTAATCAAGTGCAGAAATCTGCATTTGGAATGGCTGTTCGATATCAACATCGGGGGCCTGTACCTTTTCGACAATCATCTCAAACAAGGGATTCATGTCTTCAGCCATTTCATCAGGGTCCATACCCGCAATACCATTTAATGCAGAAGCATAAACGATGGGGAAGTCCAACTGCTCGTCGGTGGCACCTAGGCGGTCAAACAAATCGAATACTTGGTCAACAACCCAATCAGGACGTGCACCAGGACGGTCAACTTTGTTCACTACAACAATGGGATTCAAACCTTTTTCAAAGGCTTTAGAGGTTACGAATCGAGTTTGTGGCATAGGACCATCAACCGCATCAACCAACAACAATACACAGTCAACCATCGATAGTACGCGCTCCACCTCACCACCAAAATCGGCGTGTCCGGGAGTGTCTACGATGTTGATGTGGTAGCCATTCCATTCAATGGCCGTGTTTTTGGCAAGAATCGTAATGCCACGTTCACGTTCTTGGTCATTTGAATCCATGACGCGTTCTGCGCCTTCATCACGACGTTTTAAAGTGCCTGATTGTTCGAGTAGTTTGTCTACCAAAGTGGTTTTACCATGGTCGACGTGGGCGATAATCGCAATGTTGCGCAAGTTCTTTTTCACAAACAAATACCTGTGGGGTGAAATAAAAGGGGCGCATTATACAGGCAATCGTGCCACAACAGATAGCAACAAATGCATATATTTGATGATTTTTTGAACAACGCCACTCGACAATGCGAGCGGCGCCAAAGAAAGTTAACCGATAAAGCTGACGCCAAAGTACTTGTAAGCCACCGTATTGATAAATATCACCGACAAAATAATCGGGATAAATGTCGTCAAAGACAGGTCGACATAACGCTCTAGGAAAGAGCCACGATAGGCGGGTGAACCTCGTTCTAACTCACTGTGGAAGTTACTTCGCTTCCAGTGAAAGATCACCAACAAGCAACTCAACAATCCATTGAGCGGCAATACCGTGTCGTAAAACACATCGATGATCACATCGAAGAATGACTTATCGACCCCGCCATAATTTAAGAAATTTGTCAGCGCGTCAGCGCGTCCGAAGGAGTAAATGCACAAGATACTGAAGAAAAGCACCGACACCGCCAATATCGATAAAGATTTTCTTCGACTGTAATTCATGGCCCCCATAATCGCGGAGTTGGGCACTTCAGTGATCGATACCAGAGAGGTAATCGCTGCAAAAAACACCAATAAAAAGAAAATAGCCGCCACGGCACTGGCACCGAAATATCCGATACTTACTTGCAGGGCCAGAAAGATTTTAGGTAGAAACGTAAAGATCAATCCGACAGAGGAGTCGCTTAATTCAGCCGTATTAATCTCCGGGTTGAATGAAAAAATGGCCGGCATAATGAGCAAGCCTGCGCAAAATGCAACCGCAGTATCCGTAAACGCAACAAACTTTGCACTGCCCGGCAAATCATCATCACGTCGCATGTAGGACCCATAGGTAATCATAATACCCATACCCAAAGACAAGGAGAAAAACGCTTGGGAAAGTGCAGTATTAATGACCCCCGCATCGATTTTGCTAAAATCAGGGACAATGTAATAGGTGACACCCGCGAAGGCATTATCAAGCGTCAACACAAAGATCACTAGCATGATCAACATAACAAACAACGCCGGCATCATGATCTTGGCGCCCTTTTCGATACCGTCTTTTACACCGCTAAATAAGATAAAGTAGACGATGGCTTTAACAGCAATAAGATACCCAAAAATACTATTGCTATTAATGAATGAGCCAAAATACGAAGGATCTGCCAACTGGGACAAATTACCTGACAGCGTTTCAAACAAATAACCGAACAACCAAATAGTAATTACGGTATAGAACACCGCAATCATGAAGGGTGTTAACAGCGCCAAAAACCCGGCTGCCGTCCAGCCCTTATGGCCATCAGACAATTTATTAAACGCCTGCATGGGGGCTTGTTGGGTATGACGTCCAATGGAAATCTCCGCCATCATCACCGGAAGGCAAATAAACACCACAAATAAGGCATAGATCAGTAAAAAGGCACCACCGCCATTTTTTGCAGCAGCCACCGGGAAGCCAACCAAATTGCCAATACCCACTGCAGAACCTGCAGCCGCAAGAATAAAGCCAAGCCGTGAGCCAAACTGCTCGCGATCTGCCGACATAGTGATATTCCTATTATTAATATGTAAACGTATAGTAGATCAAAACCATGGCCATTGCGTCTAGTCCCTAAATACGCCATTTGACGCTCGAACAGCGCACCAATATAGAACCAATAACGCCCCAATATGATGCCCGCCAGCACCAAAATAGTGCGCTACCTATTTTTAGCCTTCACACCCGCCCTCTAAACTATTGTTTTTAATAATTTTTATTTTTTACCAATAATGGCACACGAGTTGCTGCAAGGCGAGGCATACTTGCGCTATAGTAGCCGCAAGCTGAAAGAATGATTTTCGAAATTGTTTATAAGCATTAATCTTGAGAGAGTCACCGAAAAGATTCTTCCAAGAAAAGAACACAAATCCATTTTTGGAGGTACAACCATGTCAGAGAATACTCTGAAACTAATCAAAGAAAACGAGGCGAAATGGGCCGACCTGCGCTTCACCGACACACACGGTAAAGAGCAGCACGTTACTATTCCTGCCTCTGAAATTAACGATGACTTCTTCGTTGATGGCAAGATGTTTGATGGCTCTTCAATTGCCGGCTGGAAAGGCATTAATGAATCTGACATGATTTTGATGCCTGACGACGAAGCCTCATTGATGGATCCCTTCTTTGATGAGTCTACAGTGATCATTCGCTGCCAAATCGTTGACCCCATTTCTATGCAGGGTTACAACCGCGACCCACGCTCTATCGCGTCTCGTGCAGAAGAATACTTGAAATCAACCGGTATCGGTGACACCGCTTTGTTCGGTCCCGAGCCTGAGTTTTTCGTATTTGACGATGTTAAATGGCACTCAGACATTTCTGGCGCTGGTTACACCATCAACTCTGAAGAAGCTTCATGGTCTTCAAGCCGTGATTTCCACGACGGCAACATGGGTCACCGTCCTGGTATTAAAGGCGGTTACTTCCCCGTGCCTCCTGTCGATTCACTGCATGAAATTCGTGGCCAAATGTGTAACGCCATGGAAGCCATGGGCCTAGAAATTGAAGTTCATCACCACGAAGTGGCGACGGCTGGTCAGTGTGAAATCGGTGTAGGTCCTAACACATTGGTTAAGAAAGCTGACGAAGTTCAAGTCCTGAAATACTGCGTGCACAACGTTGCTCACATGTATGGCAAAACAGCGACCTTTATGCCTAAGCCTTTGATTGGCGATAACGGTTCAGGTATGCACTTGCACCAGTCTATCTCTAAAGATGGCAGCAACGTGATGTCTGGCGATGCATACGCAGGTTTGAGTGAAGAAGCACTTTACTACATCGGCGGTATCATCAAGCACGCTCGTGCAATCAACGCTTTTGCAAACCCTTCTACCAACTCTTACAAGCGTTTGGTTCCAGGTTTCGAAGCGCCTGTTATGTTGGCTTACTCAGCGCGTAACCGCTCTGCGTCAATCCGTATTCCTTTCGTTAGCTCGCCTAAGGCGCGCCGCATCGAAGTACGTTTTGGTGACCCAGCAGCTAACCCATACTTGATGTTCACAGCAATGCTAATGGCTGGCTTGGACGGCATTAAGAACAAGATCCACCCTGGCGACGCGGCGGATAAAGACTTGTACGACTTGCCACCTGAAGAAGAAAAAGCCATTCCAAAAGTATGTTCAAGCTTGGAAGAAGCTTTGGCAGCGCTCGATGCTGACCGCGACTTCTTGAAAGCCGGTGGCGTGATGGATGACGACATGATCGATGCTTACATCGACTTGAAAATGCAGGATGTACAACGCATTCGCATGACTCCACACCCCATTGAGTTTGACATGTACTACTCAGTATAAGATTTTACAATCTATACGCACCCGGGCGGAAACGCCCGGGTTTCCCTTCGGGGCCATTCAGTAAACTCATCGACAGTAACCACATGGGTGACCTGTGGAACCAAATACTCTTTACACACTGCTGCTCAATAATCTGTCCACTTCGGTCATGTTGATTAACGATGAGCTCGCTATAGAATTTCTGAATCCTTCTGCCGAAGCACTACTGCAAGTCAGTGGTAATCGCGCGCTAGGACAACCACTGTCTCGCTTCATCGATCTTGAAGAAGATGCATGGCAGGTCGTGTTACAAACATTAGCTGAAGGTGTCACCTACACCCAGCGCCAAGCCATCATAGATGTCCCCGGCCACCAACGCACCATGGTGGACTACATAGCCACGCCCGTAGACTTAAAGAGTGATGGCCAGCTGTATGTCATGGTAGAAATGCAACCCGTCGATCGCTTACTTCGCATCGCGCGCGAGGAATCTCTACTAAACAGCCAAGCTACTAGTCGCAACCTTATTCGAGGCCTTGCCCACGAAATTAAAAACCCATTGGGTGGTCTGCGCGGGGCTGCACAATTACTCTCCAATGAACTCGAGAACGCTGAACTGCTTGATTACACCGAAGTGATCATTGAAGAGGCTGACCGTCTTAGTAATCTCGTCGATCGCATGCTTGGCCCGCGAAAGCCAATGACTCGTGAATCCATCAACATACACCAAGTACTGGAGCATGTTGTAAAGCTCATTAATGCTGAAAACAAACAACGCATTGAGTTTCATCGCGACTATGATCCCAGCATTCCCGATATTGCCATAGATCGTGAACAAATGATTCAGGCCGTACTGAACATCATTCGCAATGCCATGGAAGCGATGCAGGCAGCCAATATCGCCACCCCCCAAATCGGCCTTAAGTCGCGTGTACTTAGGCAATTTACCATTGGCACACAACGCCACAAATTGGTGTGCTGTATAGAAATTACCGACAATGGACCCGGCATCAACGAGTCTATTAAAGAAAGTTTATTTATGCCCATGATCAGCGGTCGCGCCGACGGCACTGGCTTGGGATTATCAATTACCCAATCGATTCTCAACCAGCATCACGGCTTAGTTGAAAGCGATACCATCGACGGGCTAACCCGCTTTTCGATGTTCCTACCCTTGGAGTTAGTCAATGATCAGTGATGATATTGTTTGGGTGGTCGATGACGACCGCAATATCCGTTGGGTATTAGAAAAAGCGTTGAGCCGGGCTGAATTACACACCCGCTGCTTTGATAATGGCAAATCCTTGCTGGATGCATTGCGCGTTTCACAACCTGATGTGATCATTAGCGACATTCGCATGCCAGGTATCGATGGACTGGAACTGTTAAAAGAAATCAACAGCGACTTCCCCGAGATTCCAGTGATCATTATCACTGCACACTCGGATTTAGACAGTGCGGTTTCCTCCTACCAGGGAGGTGCTTTTGAATACTTACCAAAACCCTTTGATATCAATGATGCGCTGGCAATGACCCGCCGCGCTATTAAACACGCCAAGGAAAACCGCCTCGTTAAAACCCCCAGTCAAAGCTCGGTAAGCAGTGAAATCATTGGCGAAGCTCCCGCTATGCAGGAGGTATTCCGTGCCATAGGCAGGTTGTCGCAATCCAATATTACGGTATTAATCAACGGCGAATCTGGAACGGGTAAAGAACTCGTTGCCCAAGCGCTACATCGTCATTCTCCTCGCCAGAACAATCCCTTTATCGCTCTAAATATGGCCGCCATTCCGCGTGATTTAATGGAATCTGAGTTATTTGGCCACGAGAAAGGCGCCTTTACTGGCGCATCGGCTATGCGCCAAGGCCGCTTTGAGCAAGCCAACGGCGGCACACTATTTTTAGATGAAATTGGTGATATGCCGGCGGAAACTCAAACCCGATTACTGAGGGTACTCGCCGACGGTGAATTCTACCGAGTGGGAGGTCACACCGCCGTTAAGGTCGACGTAAGAATCATTGCGGCGACCCACCAAAATTTAGAACAATTGGTGGCTGAACATTCTTTCAGGGAAGACCTTTTTCACCGCTTAAATGTGATTCGTATTCACATACCTAGCCTGCGTGATCGCCGTGAAGACATACCCGCGTTGGCCAAACATTTCCTAGCTAGAGCGGCCAAAGAACTCAGCGCTGAAACCAAACAACTATTGCCCGACACTGAAAAATTAATCGCCTCACTCAATTGGCCTGGTAACGTAAGGCAGCTTGAAAATGCATGTCGCTGGCTGACAGTCATGGCCTCAGGGCGTGACATTTTACCCTCCGACTTACCGCCGGAGCTGCTGCAAAATAGCAACAGCAAAATTACCCCTGCGGGTAGCGTTAGCCAGGAAACGGTGAGTAAAGATTGGACAGACGTACTTTATCAGTGGGCAGATAGCCAGCTAAGCGATGGCCATAACGCCATTTTAGATCGCGCCATGCCTGAGTTTGAGCGCACCATGATTGAGGTAGCGCTCAAGCACAGCAAAGGCCGCAAACGCGATGCAGCACTACTTCTTGGCTGGGGCCGCAACACCCTTACCCGTAAAATGAACGAGCTTAATCTCAAGGGCGACGATTAAATTAAGCCGTCGACGCCTGTGATTCTCCATAGCGTGCTTCTAATGAAGCGCGCGACTTGGGGTCAATATTGATCTTGCTTAGATCTCCCCTAATGTGAGGCAGCGCCAATAACAGGGGATCCATCACCCTGAACCATAGTGGCGGGCAATATGCCAGCAAGAACATACCAAAATAACCATTGGGCAGCTGCGGAATATCTTCAAACGTTCTGAGACTTTGGTAGCGTCGCATGGGATTGGCGTGATGATCAGAATGGCGCTGTAAATGAAACAGCATCAGATTTGTCGCAATGAAATCGGCGTTCCATGAGTGATGCGGCAGGCACCTTTCATAGCGCCCATTAGCCAACTTCATTCTGAGTAACCCGTAGTGCTCAATATAATTTGCCGAGGTTAACTGAAACCACGCCAGCAAATTATGAACCATTAAAAATGGCACCATAACCCAGCCAAAAGCTACGACTAATCCGCCTTGCAACAATAAGCTTAATGCGTAGGATTGAAGTATCTGATTATCCAAGTGCCAAAAGCCTTTACCTTGGCGCGCCAAACGATGCTTTTCCACTTCGATTCCCCGTTTTATACAACCAGGAATTTCTCGCAGCATAAATCGGTATATCGACTCCCCCATACGGGCACTTGCAGGATCCTCTGGCGTTGAAACATCTCTATGGTGACCGGTGTTGTGCTCTACACAAAAATGGCCGTATGCGGGCACTGCAAGCACCACTCTTGCCAGTACTTTTTCTAACTGCGTGTCTTTATGACCCATTTCATGCGCTGTGTTTATGGCAAAGCCATTGTATATACCCGCCACAATAGCGCAGGCTAAAATGGCAGGCCAACTCAACTCATAAGTGGCCACAAACCAAGCCATAATGAACAGAACAACAAAGTGCATGGGCATCGTGGCCACGGTGAGCCATTTGTAGTAAGGGTCACTACTTAACTGCGGGACAATTTCTTCAGGTGGATTATTGTGGTCACGGCCCATCCAATGATCAAACAGCGGGACAAAGACATAAATAAAGCAAAGCGGAAAAAATAACAGCCACTCCGCCGGGTGCCAGAGATAGAACCCAACACCAATGAGCGGTACGATCGGATAGAAAATTGATACCATCCACAGATAGCGCTTTTTATCTTGATAAGTCATCTTGCCTTTATGTGGGTCTTCCACGCTATAAGTAATCATAGTCGCTCCTTTTAATCTACAACGACTTTAGCAGTTTAAAACCCTCGACCACTCATCACTTAATGACTATATTATTATCAAAAAGTGACAAGCTTATGAATCATCTCGTTTCGTCGGCCTATATAGAACTGATACTTAGGGCCAACTGGCTACCAGCAGAGCAGTTATTCCAAAACACTAGCCTAACACCGGAAAGGCTAAGCAATAACGACTATGTCCAAGCAAACGATGTAGCTCAGCTCTTCATTAATCTCGATAAAGCACTGAATGTTCCAGACTGGCCATTATTACTTGGCAACCAATTCGGCCTAACAGCACATGGTCCCCTTGGATTTGCCGCACTCACTGCAGCAACGTTGGGAGATGCTCTAAAAGTATTCGTCGACTTTCATGCGGTACGTGTTACTGCGCTTGAAATGGCATTTCATGAGCAAGCTGATACCGTTTTTGTACAAGTGAGAGACAACCTTAATCCACCTATTGTTGCCCAGAGAATGGAGCAGTTAGTCTTAAAGATTCTGGAGTCACTGTTGGAAACTATTTTAGGTCACAGTGTCAGTGAAAATGTAAAAATTCGTCTGGCTATGCCAACGCCAATGTATGCCGAATTATTAACAAGTGGCCATCATGCAGCGTTATTATTTGACCAGCCTTGTAGTGGCATCAGCCTACCCAAAGCTTGGGCCGCCTTGCCCTCGCCGCTTCACGATGAAAACAGCTTTCGACTTCACAGCCGACAATGCCGAGACATTATTAACCGTATTGTCGATCCTAAAGATCTACTCGGTCGCGTAGAGCGCCTGCTAGATGATTACTTTGATACTTCGCTACAACGTCACGCCGAAATATCAGATCTGCCCTCGCTTGAATCCATCGCCGCGCAACTTTTTATTTCCCCGAGGACATTGATTAGGCATCTACGGCAAAAAAATTGTCATTTTAGAGGACTAGTTGAGACTCGCCGCAAGGAAACAGCACAACAATTGCTGAGAAGGCCTGGCATGAGGATCAATGATATTGCCTTACGGCTTGGCTATTCAGAAGTCGCTAATTTTTCAAGAGCTTTTAAAGCATGGTTTGGCTGTTCACCTCACCAGTGGCGACAAAAAATATAAAAAAACCCGCCTAGTGTAGGCGGGTTTTGCTTTGCAAATTCACTTATTTATTAGTGAACTCAGGATACGCTTCCATGCCGCACTCAGCGATATCTACGCCTTCGTACTCTTCCTCAGCCGATACTCGAATGCCCATCACTGCTTTGATGATTGACCATACGATTAAACTTGCACCGAACACCCAGACAAAGATCACCAGTGCACCCGTCAACTGACCCATAAAGGTGGCATCAGCATCTGACAGCAGTACCGCGAAGATACCCCACAAACCAACGACACCGTGGACAGAGATGGCACCGACAGGATCATCAAGCTTCAATTTATCTAAACCAATGATGCTGAACACGACTAGCACACCACCCACTGCACCAATAATGGTTGCCAATAGTGGGGTAGGATCAGCGGGTTCTGCAGTAATTGCTACCAAACCTGCCAGCGCACCGTTTAACGCCATGGTTAAGTCAGCTTTACCGAACAACAAGCGAGCGGTCAACAGTGCAGCGATCAGACCACCAGCAGCTGCAGCATTGGTGTTAAGGAATACGTTCGCTACCTCGTTTGCTACAGCGATACCACCCAACTTCAAGGTTGAACCACCGTTAAAGCCAAACCAACCCATCCACAGGATAAAGGTACCCAATGTTGCCAACGGTAAGTTTGCACCAGGAATCGCCATGACTTGGCCTTCTTTACCGTATTTACCTTTACGTGGACCAAGTAACAACACACCCGCTAACGCTGCAGCAGCACCTGCCATGTGAACAATACCGGAACCTGCATAGTCACTAAAGCTCAGCTCACCGATGAAAGGAACGGGCTTACCACCCCAGGTCCAACCACCTTCAATGGGGTAAATAAAACCTGTCATGACTACGGCGAACACTAGGAAAGCCCAGAGCTTCATACGCTCGGCCACTGCACCTGAAACGATCGACATACAGGTGGCGACAAACACGACCTGGAAGAAGAAATCAGAGGCACCTGAGTAGACTGAATCACCATCAAAACCTGCTTCAGCAGAAGCTGCTAAGACACCCGCCACGGCGGCTTCATCCATCTGCGCCACTGTGGTTACGCCCGACAGGAAGTAGCCACCACCGTACATATATTCATAACCACACACCAAGTACATGGTGCTGGCAATCGCAAACAGGGCAACGTTTTTGGTTAAAATTTCCGTGGTGTTTTTAGCGCGCACTAAGCCGGCTTCCAACATGGCAAAACCTGCCGCCATCCACATAACTAAAGCACCACAGATCAAGAAATAGAACGTGTCCATGGCGTATTGCAATTCAAAAATTTGATTTTCCATCCTAGCTCTCCTTAAGCCTTGGGAATCGAGACGCCTTAAATGGCTTCGTCGCCAGTTTCGCCAGTACGAATTCGAACAGCTTGTTCGAGGCTTGTTACAAAGATTTTGCCATCACCGATCTTGCCGGTTTGAGCGGCGCGACTAATAGCTTCTATGGTTTGATCGACGATACCGTCACTGATTGCCACTTCGATTTTTACCTTGGGTAGAAAATCAACCACATACTCAGCACCACGGTATAACTCGGTGTGGCCTTTTTGACGACCAAAGCCTTTCACTTCAGTCACGGTAACGCCCTGTACACCAATGTCTGACAGCGCTTCGCGCACGTCATCTAATTTGAAAGGCTTAATAATTGCCGTAATAAGTTTCACTTAACACCTCCGGGATTGAAGTCACCCGCACCGGTGAGGATGCGGGCGTAAATAATGCGATTAGAAAGAGAAGCTCTTACCTAAGCTGAAGATAATTGCCTGGCCGCGGTCAGGGTTACCCGCTGAATCCATTTGATCTGACAGCTCTTCGCTATTGAAGATGAATGCAACACCGGCGTCGAAGCCACCAATCTCGGTGCCGTAGCCTAGCTCAAAGTAATCGCCATCGGCCTCGTCACCAAAGGTGCCGTAAGTGCCGTAAAAACCGTTATCAGCTTCGTAAGTCACCGCAGCGAAAGTGTAATCCGCTGGAGCGCCAAAACCTTTCCACTCACCAACACTGTACTCAAAGCTAAATGCATCGAATCCACCCGTCAGGTTGATTTCTTCGTAGGTGTCATCGAACTCACCGGTGTAGTAGTAGCCGGTGAAGCCAAGGCCCAAACTGAAACCACTTTCAAATTCCATACCGTAGCCAGTGTAAAGATCGACTTCGAGGCCATCGCCAACATCAGCAGCCCAAGTCCCTGCATAAAAACCGCCCTCTTCATAATCCAAACCCGCCGATGCAGAAGCATCCTTTTGCAAAATACCGCGGAAGTAGTATTCAGAAGCGAAACCAACATTGGCTGACACTTCAGCTGAAGCTGGAGCAACGTTTAAGGAGGCTGCAAAGATAGAAGCAGCAATGGCAGCAGGAATAAAACGTGTAACTTTTTTCATGGTATATCTCCAAAGAATGATTAGAAGGTTTATGGCACCTTCTTTTTTGTGACTTACATCACATAGTTTGCAGTAGCCGTGCCAACTTTTTTAAAGCCAATAAAATCAACAACTTAAAAATAAATGATGCATTTTTGAGCGCATTTTGTAAGGCTTTTCAGCCTGCCAGTGCACCAGAATGAAACTATGCACCAATGTAGTGCGCACAAACTGTGCATTGGACTAGGGCACAGCGAACCACATTTGCGGTAAACTTGACCCATCAATAAGGAGACCACCATGGAAAAGCCCCCTTTTTCACTAGAAGACTTTGTTAAACAGGCCGCAGATATGCTCCCAGGCGAATCCGCCCGTGCCGATGTGCAAAAGAATTTTCGCGCCCTGGTGCAAAGCGCGTTGGAAAAAATGGATGTGGTTAGCCGAGCAGAAAGCGAACCACATTTGCGGTAAACTTGACCCATCAATAAGGAGACCACCATGGAAAAGCCCCCTTTTTCACTAGAAGACTTTGTTAAACAGGCCGCAGATATGCTCCCAGGCGAATCCGCCCGTGCCGATGTGCAAAAGAATTTTCGCGCCCTGGTGCAAAGCGCGTTGGAAAAAATGGATGTGGTTAGCCGAGCAGAATTTGACGCTCAAGCTGAAAAGTTGCGCCGCTGCCAAATCCAATTAGCTGAATTGGAAGCCGAATTAAAAGCGCTCAGCGAGTAATTTCAATAACTGCGACGCGCAAGGATGCTATATGTCGCTCAATCTTACATACAGCTGTGCACTGCATGGCTTAGATACGCCCTCGGTGACGGTAGAAACCCATATCGCCAATGGGCTACCTTGTTTCAACATGGTAGGCCTGGCTGAAATCACCGTCAGAGAAGCCAAAGACCGAGTGAGGAGTGCGCTACAAAATGCGGGGTTTGAGTTTCCTCAACGGCGCATCACTATCAATCTCGCCCCTGCCGATCTCCCCAAAGAAGGCAGCCGTTTTGACCTAGCTATTGCTATAGGTATCTTATCTGCCTCCAGGCAACTCCCTCAAGAAGCAGGCAATGGCTATGTTTTACTGGGGGAACTTTCCTTAGATGGAAGTTTGCGCGGCGTTAAGGGCGTGTTAAGTGCCGCCCTGGCCTGTCAACATAGCCAAAAAACATTGATTGTACCCCGTGCTAATCAATCTGAAGCAGCACTCGTTCCTAATGTAAAGTGCTTAAATGCCGAAAGCTTGCTGCAAGTATGCGCACACTTACGGGGTGATACCGCACTGCCATCATGCGAGCAAGAAGCAACTAAGACACCCCCAACACGCGTCGATATGGCTGAAGTCATTGGCCAACTTGCCGCCAAGCGCGGTTGTGAAATTGCAGCCGCCGGCGGGCATAATCTGCTGTTATTTGGGGCACCCGGCACGGGTAAATCACTACTCGCACAGCGTTTCAAAACAATTTTGCCACCCCTTTCTGACCTCGAAAGTCTCGAAGTTGCCGCCATTTATTCTTTAGTTGGACTGCCTTATCACTTAGGAGAGCGAAGCTTTCACGCACCACATCACAGCGCGTCGGCGGTTGCACTATGCGGTGGTGGCAGTAATCCACAACCCGGAGCTATTAGCCTTGCTCATAACGGGGTGCTCTTTCTAGACGAGCTACCAGAATTTCAGCGCCACACCATTGAGATGCTTCGCGAACCATTAGAGAACGGTGAGATTCATATAGCACGGGCCAAGCGCATGGTATCCTACCCGGCGAGGTTTCAACTCATCGCCGCCATGAATCCGTGTCCCTGCGGCTATTATGGCAGCACTCAGCACACCTGCCGCTGTAGCTTAGAGCAAGTTGAACGTTATAGAAGTAAAATATCGGGACCCATTCTCGACCGGATAGATCTACACATTGGTATGGATTGTGATCATGTAGATTTATTTGAAGACACGATACCCAGCGAAAGCTCGGCCATTATTGCTCAACGCGTAAAATCTGCAAGGTATCGACAACAGGCCAGACAAGGCATGAGCAATGCACAACTCCCCCCAAATCAATTGAAAGCCCTACTCCAGCAGATACCGAAAGCTCGGGATTATTTAAATCATGCTATGCAGGTACTAGGCTTATCTCCACGGGGGGCGCATAGGGCGATTCGGGTTGCTCAAACCTGTGCCGACCTTGATGAACGGTCTCTAGACGTGAAAGATTTACAAGAGGCATTAGCACTGCGACAGTTCAACCTTAGATAGGCCATTTATGCCTCACCGTCGCCACCCCCATGATGGTTAAATAATGCAAATTGTGAGGATATTATATGCGTCTTGGACCAGGAGCCATGGTGGCCGCCGCGTTTATAGGCCCGGGCACAGTGACTACTGCCGCCACTGCGGGTGCAAGCAGCGGCATAGCCCTGTTATGGGCAGTCTTATTTTCTATTATTGCCACCCTCGTTCTACAAGAACTGGCGCTTAAAAGCGCACTTGTAACGCAACGTGATTTGGCTAGCCTAATGCGCTCACTTGGAGAAAATAAGTGGTGGGGGCCATGGCTGATGTTATTAATCGTGATGGCAGTCGGGCTCGGCAATGCCGCCTATCAGTCTGGGAATTTATCGGGGGCAGGCCTGGGGCTAAGTGAAGCCTTCGGCTTACCCATGACGGCGGTTATCGTTGCCTCTGCCGCCATCGCTGGAATCCTTATTTATCTTAATAATTACCAGCTATTGGAGCGGGTACTTGTCGCTCTTGTGGCACTCATGGCTGTCCTTTTTTGCACATTGGCGATACTCTTACTGCCCGAGCTGTTTCGACTCCCCCAAGCTATGCTCATCCCCAGTTTCTCATTGCAACAACTCACCCTCATCCTTGCGCTGATTGGTACCACTGTCGTGCCGTATAATTTATTTCTTCACGCCACTGCTGCCCGCAAACGATGGATCAATACCCCCTTAGAACAAGCTCTCATTGAGGCTCGAAGAGAAGCCCGTATTTCCATCATTATCGGCGGGGTTATTACGGCGAGTATTGTGGTCGTTGCTAGCGTGTCTTTACATACATCTTCAAGCGGTGTTATCCATGGTTTAGCTGAGGCGATGAACCAACAATTTCCTCATGTCGGCCACATTATGGTGGGAATAGGCTTATTTGCCGCCGGGATTACTTCTTCTATTGCCGCGCCAATGGCGGCAGGTTGGGCAGTATGTGGAGCACTAGGTTGGCAAGCGAGCCAGCGCAGTAAATGGGTCGCCCTAGCAGTATTAATGTGTGGTGCTTTTTTTGCAGTGATAACTACCAGTCCCGCCGCTTTGATCATAAGCGCTCAAGTTAGCAATGGTATTTTGCTACCCATTATTGCCATCGCACTAATGTTTGTCGCCAATAGTAAGATGCTTGGCAAATATCGCAATGATGGTCGTGCCAACTGGCTTGCGGGGTTCGTCGTTATCATTGTCAGCTTATTGGCCGTACGCAAACTGATTGGCTTATTATAATCAAGACTCTCTTTCGACCCGTAAGCTTGCTACAATACGCGGCCAATTTTGAGACCTTACGTTCATGCTAAACCCTCGCCAAAAAGAAGCGGTGCACTATATCGACGGCCCACTCCTAGTCTTGGCCGGTGCAGGCAGTGGAAAAACGTCGGTAATCACTCGCAAGATGGCCTATCTCATTGAAAAGTGTGGCTACAAAGCGGGTAATATTGCTGCGGTAACATTTACCAACAAAGCCGCCCGCGAAATGAAAGAGCGTGTTACTTCACTGCTGCCCAAACCTCTTTCGAGGGGCTTATCGGTCTCTACCTTTCACAACTTAGGGTTGCGAATTATTCGCAAAGAAATTCAAGCGCTGGGTTTTAAACCTGGCTTCTCAGTATTTGATGCTGTCGATGCGCGCACGCTGATAAAAGAATTGATCATTACGGATGATATCGAGCAAGATCACGTCGACTATTTGCAAAACACTATTTCCAACTGGAAAAACGAGATGATTTCACCGGCTCAAGCATTGAGCCATGCGGAAGATGACATCGAGGTGTTAGCAGCTAAGGTTTTTGAACGCTACCAACAAGCATTGAGAGCTTATAACGCTGTCGACTTTGATGATCTCATTTTGGTGCCGGTAGAATTATTTCAACGCGACCCCGAAGCTTTGGCACGTTGGCGCAAAAAAATTCGCTATTTACTCGTCGACGAATATCAAGACACCAATATTAGCCAATACATGATGGTAAAGCAGTTGGTAGGGGATCGAGGCGGGCTCACTGTAGTGGGAGACGACGACCAATCTATTTATGCATGGCGCGGCGCACGTCCAGAAAACTTGGGTAAGTTACAAGAAGATTTCCCACACCTTAAAGTTGTCATGCTTGAGCAAAACTATCGGTCAACCGCCCGTATTCTGCGCAGCGCCAACACACTTATTGCCAATAACCCACATATTTTTGAAAAGCAATTATGGAGTGAACTGGGGGTCGGTGATCCTATTCGCGTAATACGCTGTTCCTCAGAAGATGGTGAATTAGAGCGCGTCGTGACAGAAATCGTTGACTTTAACCTGACGCGAAACATCAAATATGAAGACTTCGCTATTTTATACCGCGGCAACCATCAGTCGCGTATTTTAGAAATGAAACTTCAAACCCACCAAGTGCCCTATTCCATCAGTGGCGGCCAGTCGTTTTTTGCGAAAGCAGAAATTAAAGACATCATGTCTTACCTGCGCTTGTTGGTTAACAGTACCGACGACAACGCTTTTTTAAGAATCATTAACGTGCCTCGCCGCCATATTGGCACAGCAACCCTGGAAGGTCTCGGTGCCTATGCTGGCATGAGACACCTCAGTATGCTCGACGCTATCGACGAAATGGGTTTAGAGTCACATGTGCCTAGTAAGGGCTTAAAGCAACTGCGCGAGTTCAAAGACTGGATGAATAGGGTCGCCTACAACTGTTTTGAAGGGGATGCTATTCGAGCGGTTAGAGAGATGATTGCCGATATCGATTACGAGGGTTGGCTACATCAAAATAGCTCTAGCACCGCCGCGGCTGAAAAACGCTTCCAAAATATCGATTTTCTTATTACTGCGCTTTCCGACTCGCTTCAGCGCCAAGAGGATGATGGCGATGAGCCGAGCATGGAGACGGCAATTAGCCGACTTATTTTACGCGACATGATGGAACGACAAGAAGAAGAGCAAGAGTGGGACCGGGTGTCGCTAATGACTATTCACGCATCAAAAGGCTTGGAGTTTCCCCATGTTTATATCATCGGCATGGAAGAAGAACTCTTACCACACCGCACCAGCATTGAAGAAGACAATATTGAAGAGGAGCGCCGACTTGCCTATGTAGGCATTACACGTGCTCGCAAAACACTCACGCTCACCTATGCCGGCAAGCGAAAGCTGTATGGCGAAACCTTTGAAACAGAGCCTAGCCGCTTTTTGAGCGAGCTTCCCCCGGAAGATATCGCCTGGATTGGCAAAGACACGTCAAGCGTTGAAGACAATCGAGCCAAAGGCCGAGAAACGATGGATGGCTTGCTAGGATTATTTAAATCCTAAAGCATCATTGCGGCTAACCAACCAAAGACTAACAGCGGCAAATTGTAGTGCAAGAAAGTGGGCACAACAGAATCCCACATGTGGTCATGCTGGCCGTCGATGGAAAGTCCCATACTTGGCCCTAAGGTAGAGTCTGATGCCGGCGAGCCCGCATCTCCCAGCGCACCGGCGGTACCGACCAAGGCCAAGGTTGCCAATGGGCTAAAACCTAGCTGCAGTGCCAGTGGAACAAATACTGTGGCGATTATTGGAATTGTCGAAAACGACGAACCAATGCCCATCGTCACCAACAAACCCACCATTAACATGGCTGCAGCCGCTAGCGATTTACTACCTCCAATCCACTCAGCCGAACTTGCTACTAAGGTATCAACATGTCCAGTAGCTTTCATTACTGCGGCAAAACCGGCCGCTGCAATCATCACAAAACCAATTTGCGCCATCATTTTCATGCCATTGGTAAACACGTTGTTGGCCTCTACCCAACGCACCACGCCTCCAGCAACAAACACAAAATACCCTGCTAGCGCGGCGAGGATAATGGCCCCAGACCAAAGCTGCACAACAAATGCCACCACAATGGCAAGTAAGGCAATCCACACCTTTGCCGCCGGGATCTCTTTGGTGTTCACTGCTGCCTCTTCGGTTTCACGGTAATCGCGCGGCTTGCGATAACTGAATGTAATCGCCACAAATAAGCCCAACAGCATCCCTACCGCGGGAATAGCCATGGCTTTAATCAACATATTACCTTGCACATCTACCACACCATTACTCGCCACGTTAGCCAACAGGATATCGTTCAAATAAATGGCACCAAAGCCCACCGGTAGCAGCATATAGGGCGTCACAAGGCCAAAGGTCAGCACACAGGCAACGAGCCGACGATCCAATTTTAAGCGATTGAATGCGCCTAGCAGAGGCGGTATAAGAATGGGAATAAACGCAATATGTACGGGGATTAAATTTTGTGAAAATACCGCCGCCGTACCAATACTCGCTAATAGTGCCCATTTGAGGCGACTTTGTGCGATAGATTCAGCCTGCAGCGCATTCACCGTTCGACCCGATAATACTCTTGGCAATCCAGACACTTCAATACAGACGGCAAACGCACCTAAAAGCGCATAACTTAATGCCACTGTAGCACCACCGCCAAGCCCACCGCTGAAGGCATCAAGAGTTTGCTGAAGGTCTAATCCACCCAGTAAACCACCGACGATGGCACCAATACACAATGAGGCAACTACGTTAAAGCGCGCTAGGCTGAGCCCCAGCATAAGAATTACAGCGACGACAATGGCATTCATAGTAGGGTCCTAAACAAGCAGCCAACGAGTAAACCATAGGTTGGCTAAATAGCCAAAGGTGTAGGCTATCAGTAGATGTAAAAATAACTTCCCATAAGCTGCAAATGTGACTTCCTGCAACTTACCCATAGTAATAATACCTGCCGCTGAACCTATAATAAGCACCGAGCCACCAACGCCTGTAGCGTAAGTGAGTGCCAACCAATCTAGTGAACTCATTGCCACGTCAGCTTTTATGACCGCCGCCGTCATTGGCACGTTATCGATCAGTGCAGACAACAAGCCCATGACATAATTTGCCAATTCAACGGGCATCCATTGGTACAACGTGGTTAATTCGAACAAGACACCGATTTCTTGCAGAATGCCGACAATCAGAAGTACCCCTAAGAAAAACAACAGTGTATCAAAGTGAATTTCTCTAATGTAATGCAGAATGGGCTCTTCGTCGGGTGATGACTTAAACCACTCAGCCAACAAGAACATACCACTTAAGCCAAACAAAAAGGTCAACACCGGCGGCACATCAAAGCCGATATTAAGAAAAACCGTTAGCAAAATAGTGACCAAAAAAGCACCCATAATAAAGCGGTCGCGGTGGGTAAAAACATAGTCGTGGTGTTCAAAATCGACATAGCGGTTGAGACCGGGAAACAGCATTATCGCAAGTAAGATCACAGCCAAAAGTGACGGCAGAATTAAAGCTAGCAAATCGCCAATACTGACCTTACCTGCCAAGAAGATCATCAGTGTAGTCACTTCACCGGTCACTAAACCTACACCGCCGCTGTTTACCGCAAAGATGATCAACGCCGCATATTTAATTCGCTTGTGCGCTGGCATATCAACCGAGGAATATATCGCCAGGGTAATGAGCGTGGTAGTGATATTGTCCGCCAACATTGAAAACATGAAGGCAAAGCAACCGATCAGCATAAGCAACGTCCTCTCGTGCATTCGAGGGGGTAAAAACTCCTGCACGAGGTGGCGAATAATATTCTTGCTATTCAGATAAGCGACAAAGGTCATAGCCGCCATTAAGAACAACCATAGCGTGGCGATTTCAAGCAAGTTTTCTTGGAATCGCTCGGTAATGAATTCGTGAGCTTCAGACTCTAGCGCTGTCACGTAAAACAACACCCAACTTAAGGTACCAATAAAAAGCGTCGTTTTAGCTTTGTTGATGTGAATGATGTCTTCAAATATCGTGCACAGTAACGCAATGATGGATAACACGATAAAGACAGTGGTCATTAATTGAGGCCCTTAAAACAAAAAATCCCCGAACAGACAGACTGTGCGGGGACCTAACAAAACTGTGGAAAATTACAGACCGTTATGAGCCAACATGTAATCTACAGTTGCCTTAATATCATCATCTGAACATGACATGCACAGACCTTTAGCAGGCATACCGTTGTAACCATTGATAGCATTTGCATAGACTGTATCTAAGCCACGTGCATCAAGACGAGATGCCCACTCGGTAGATAGTGTCTACGCTACGAGCATCTAGACGAGCAGCCCACTCGGCTTTGTCATCAAACTTAGGAGCACCTGCAGCACCTGTTGAATGGCACGCCATGCAATTAGTGTTGTAGATGTCTTCACCGCTTTTAGCGCCACCACCAGCTGCTGCTACCGATGCATTTGCACAAGAGCTGTCGCCCTGTATACAAACAGAACCCACTGGCTTCAAACGTTCCGCGATTGCATCGCGCTGAGCGTCAGAAATAGCCAGCACCGAAAAGCTCGCTGAGCAGATGGCAACAAATGCGAGAACCTTGGCAAACAATTTCATCTCAAATACTCCGATAATCAACGTCGAGCGTCATTATAGACACCCCATAAAAAACTGACACTTATTATACGGATAAATATAGCCCCCGACTAGCCGCGGCAATGATATGCGAGATATTTGCCACGATTGACCAAAATTACACCCTGGTTCCTTTTAATTTACCGGATTAAACACCGATTTTACTGCCCAAAGCCCTTTTTTTTCAGTTACACTATGCGCCGAAATATTACAGCTCCACTTACGCACCTGTAGCTCAGCTGGATAGAGTGTCGGCCTCCGAAGCCGAAGGTCGTGGGTTCGAATCCCGCCAGGTGCGCCATCGTTTTAAAGTAAATTTGCTAAACTTCTCACACCAGTAATACTTAATTATTTACTCAGTGCGCACACTGGGGGTGAAGCGAACCCACCGTTCGACTAAAAATCACCACAGTGATTTTTAGCACAGCGAGCAATGCGAGCTGCCCGTAGGGTGAAAACACCTTAAAAGTGTTTTCATAAATCGCGTCAGGTGCGCCATCTTTTTTTGATAAACAAACACATTATCGGCTTTCTGATCTCTATCTAATTGCAATTGCGCACCTTGGGTTCGACTAAAAATCACCACAGTGATTTTTAGCACAGCGAGCAATGCGAGCTGCCCGAAGGGTGAAAACACCTTAAAAGTGTTTTCATAAATCCCGCCAGGTGCTGTT
>Ga0209961_1000082_pt1 | contig 35326 bp, 33 predicted proteins | sample SalPonA_B_H2O_MG_FD_185719 | JGI IMG/M metagenome (GOLD analysis project Ga0209961, IMG submission 185719) | Water microbial communities from South San Francisco under conditions of wetland restoration - Salt Pond MetaG R2A_B_H2O_MG (SPAdes)... | ecosystem: Environmental > Aquatic > Non-marine... | reverse complement strand
GCAGTTCAATGGTGCAATCGATGCGCCTATTCTCGACGTCGTTTGAGCGCGCATTGGCATTTGAGACAGAAGTTAACGAAACGAGGCTGGAGGACTATTTTCTCAACGAATTTGGGAAAGTCTATCGTGAGGCGAACCCACAGAGCTCCAATTTTGCAGCCCAAACTTACTCAAAACTCGACTCTGCCGCACGATTTTTTCAATCGCGCTACATTGCCGACAATCCCAATGAACTTGGCGCAAAGGATCAGTTGATCAATGTTGAAGATATCGGCTTAAAGTCAAACGGCTATGACAGCGTCCACAAAAAATATCACCCAGAACTGCGATCTATTCAACAGGAGTATGGTTTTTACGACCTTTTCTTAATAGATCCACAGGGCCGCGTTGTCTACTCAGTCTTTAAGGAGTTAGATTTTGCGACCTCCCTTACGGATGGGCCCTTCGCAGACTCGGGACTGGCAGAAGCCTGGAGAGAGGTAAATGGAGCTGAGGAAGGGTCGATCTACCTGACCGATTTCAAGCCTTACGCCCCCTCTTATGAAGCACCGGCGTCGTTCCTATCCGCCCCAATCTATGCAAATGATACGCCGCTTGGAACACTTGTTGTGCAGTTGCCAGTTGCGCTCTTTACCGACTTAATGACCTCCAAACAAGATTGGCAGAGAGTAGGGATGGGTGATACCGGCGAGGTATACCTGGTCGGTTCCGATAAAACTTTACGAACTGAATCACGCGCATTTCTGCAGAGGCGTGACTATTTTCAACAGAGGCTACTCGAGGTTGGAGACGTTGAGGCGCGTCGAATTGATACCATCATGACGAGAGGCTCAGCGGTAGCGCTCTTACCCATCAGCGAGCGCGGGATCAGCGAAGCACTCAGCGGTAGTAACGGTGTAATAGAGGCGAAAAATTACCTAGGCGAAGACTCTCTGATTGCTTACGCCCCCCTAAATCTGTTGAATCTCAGTTGGGCGGTTATCGCTGAAATAGAGGCTGAGGAGGCTTACTCTGGTCTCTACAACGTCCAGCGCTCTATTCTGACCGCCACCTCTATAATAGTCCTAGTCATGGTAGCCTTCGCCGTGGTCTTTGGTCTTTATATGTCATCACGCTTGATCAACCCCATCAAAGAGTTAGTCGGCGCATTAAACGATATTGCAGAGGGCGAGGGTGACCTAACTGTCCAACTTGAGTCAGCCAAGCGCGCAGATGAGATCGGCGATCTCTCCAAGGCATTTAACACCTTTGTTAGCAAGATTCGTGATGTCGTTTCGGAAGTCACTGTCTCCGCAACACAGCTAGCCGGTGTCTCCAATGAGTTCGCTCGGGCAACCGACGAGAGTCAGCGGCAGATTTCTCAACAACGCGAAATGGCGCAGAGTATCGCGAGCGCCGTCACCGAGTTTGCCGCATCGATTGATGAAGTGGCTCGTACGAGCAACGAGACGCTGGTCACTATGAACCAGGCCAACGATGTCAGTCAGGCGGGAAGTGAGCTTGCGAGTCGTTCGCGCAATGAGATTGAGAATCTTTCACAAGGTACCCAGGAGTCTGCCGAAGCAATTGCCCGCCTCAGCAGCGAAATTGATCAGATTAACGAAGTACTCAACGTGATCAACGGTATAGCTGAGCAGACCAGCCTATTGGCGTTGAACGCGGCTATCGAGGCGGCACGTGCCGGTGAACAAGGACGTGGCTTTGCAGTGGTTGCTGATGAGGTACGCCAGCTCTCCTCACGTACTCAGGACGCTACGGTTGATATCGCGCAGAAAATTGAGCTGCTACGCAGCTCGGCCGACGATACAGTTCATCGTGTGGAACGCTCTCTCGCCTCAGCGCAGAGCGGCATAGATTTAAGCAACCAGACCAACGATGGTCTGCATGAGATCAGCACCCTCGTGGGTGAGGTAAATGGCATGCAGAGCCAAGTCGCTTCGGCTGTGACAGAACAACAGGCGGTAGTGAAAGATATTGAGACCAGCATTCTCGATATCGACAACCTTTCGGAAGAGAGTTACAACGAATCTCACCGCACTCAAGCTCGAGCACAAGAGCTATTGCAGATGGCACAGAGCCTACAACAGCTGGTTGGCCGCTTTAAGGTGTAGAACGACGCACGACAACACCGAGATGAGCCAGCCCTTCGAGGCTGGCTTTTACTTGCGCGTAATCTGACTCCAGGATACTCAACTGCTTAGTTACCGACTCTCCAAAGGACTCATCCACTACAGCTATGCTGGATTGACTTAGCAGGCGCTGGATCTGCGGCTCCATGTTATAGGGGTAGTCAACTACCAGCTCTAAACGCGTCTCCACCCCTTCAAGGGGTAACACTTTAATCAGCTCAGCAACCGCCTGCCCATAGGCCCGAATCAGCCCGCCCGCGCCGAGTTTAGTACCGCCGAAGTAGCGCGTCACCACTACACCGACATCACCAATTTTCTGTTGCAGCAAAACATTAAGCATCGGCTTGCCCGCTGTGCCTGTAGGCTCGCCGTCATCTGAGCTCCCAGCAGCTCGCGGTTGTTGTGGCCCACCAAGGATATAAGCCAGGCAGTGATGACTGGCTTTGTTGTGTTCCAACTGGAGTTGCGCCTGCAACTGCTGCAATTCACTGGTGTGCTTGAGCGGAATGGCGTGAGCAATAAAACGGCTACGCTTTATCTCAATCTCATTAATATGGGGTTCTTTAGGGCGGGAATATTGGGGCACGACAGCTGCTTAAAAAGGCGGACAGAAACAAGGGACGCTTCATCTAGCCCTAGACTAACGAACTCTGCCGCTGAGTACCAGTGGCAGAGTTGTGTCTAAATCCGATTACTCTCTGTATGAGAGTAGCGCTTACTTGTGCTTAGGTTCTTCTTCCATCAGGTGCTTAACCTTGATGAATGCCCAAGTCATCACGCCCGCCATACCGGCTACACCGATAACACTTGGGATTAGGGTTTCAAGTACATAAGGGTCGATACCAAACATGATGTTCACCTGCTTTGTCAGTTATTTCGTTAAGTTAACGATAGCGCATATTAGAATGTGCTTAATTGACCTAGCTCAACCCTTTAACTTTTAACTCTCTTGCTCGCTCTGCAGCTCTGCTATTTCAGCATCAGTAGGCTGGCGCACATTCAGCACTTCCACATCGAATAGCAATGTCTGGCCGGCAAACGGGTGGTTTAGGTCGATCTTCACTTCACGTATATCGAGATCGACTACGCGACCAAGCTGAGGCTCACCCTCACCATCCTCAAGATTAACCAACATCCCTTTTTTCAGCCCGGGCAGCTCGGCAAATGCTTCGCGCGGCACTATCTCGAATAGCTCCTCATCACGCTGGCCGTAGCCGAGCTCGGGCGGCACCTCCACCTGAAACTGGTCACCCTCTGCACGCCCTTCCATCGCCTGTTCAAGGCCCGGCACCAACATATTATGGCCATGGATATAGGAGAGCGGCTCATCACCCCGGGAGCCATCTTTAACTTCAGAGTCGTCTACTAGGGAGTAGTGGAACTCTACATAGATATCTTTAGCGATTTTCATCGATTCATTACTCACAAACTCGGGAAATCTGCGGCTCAAGGCTGCAGACGCTCAACGTGCCAGCCAGTATCGGTTGCACTATAGCGGAAACGGTCATGAAGGCGGCTCTCGCGCCCCTGCCAAAACTCAAAACGCTCAGGCACCAAACGGAAACCACCCCAGTGGTCCGGGCACTCAACGCTGCCCACCTTGGTTAAGCGTTCAACTTCCTGCTCTAACAACTCACGTCCACCAATCGGTTGACTCTGATGTGAAGCAACAGCCCCAATCTGCGAGCCCAGTGGCCGGGAGTTGAAGTACTCAACACTCTCCTCACGGGAGACTGGCACCACTCTGCCGCGAATACGCACCTGACGTTCCAGCGCTTTCCAGTAGAACAGCAGCTCAGCGCATGGATTCTCTTCCAGTTGCTTGCCCTTCTCGCTGCGATAGTTGGTAAACCAAGTAAAGCCTTGCTGATCAAACCCCTTCAGCAACACGATTCGGGCACTGGGGTAACCGGTCGCATCGGCCGTAGCCAGAGTCATGGAAGTTGCATCACCGGGGTCGGCCGCAAGTGCTTCATCCATCCAGTGCGAGAACTGTACAACGGGGTCTGAGCTCAGCGCTGAGCGGTCAAGACCGGCATACTGATACTCACGGCGTACGCCGCTTACATCTCTGTTATCACCCATATTGGCTCCTATCTTTTACCGTGGCTAACTATATACTAAACCCTATACTCTGCGCTAAAGCCTCTGTCGGGAATATTGATGAAGTTAGTTTCATTCGCTAGTTTTCTTCTTTGCGCTGCTCTTTTAGCCGGTTGCGCGCCGCTGCAGAACAAGGAGCTGCGCCTGCAAAACCTCGCCAAGTCAGCAGTTGATATGATCATCGACCAACATATCGAAGCTGGGCGCCGATTGAGTCGCGAACTAGCGATCAAACTCTACAAGCGCAACCCACGAGAGTTGGCAAAGGCGGCCCCGGGCACCACCATTGAACGACGCTTAGAGCAACTACTCGGCAAGCCACGCCCAATTCGACACGCAGAGTTGAATAACCTCTACGCGCTCGACACGCTGCCCCTGGCCTTTGACGAGGAGTTCAAAGGAGACCGCGTCTTCGCCTTAATGGTTGCCATCACCGGCATGCTACACTCGAGCTACAACTACCGCGATGAGTTTTTCATACTCGATGAGATAGACCAGCAAAAACTCTACAACTCGGCACGTAACCTAGAGAAGATCGCCTGGATGCTGCACAACCAAAAGAGCGCAGACGGCACACCCATGATCCTTAGCGATAGTATCAGTGACGACCTGGTAAACCTGAGCTATGAACGCATTTTCGGTAAGCTAATCGCCACACAAGATATGATGGCAGAGATCGTTGCCACATCGACCGATCGCTCTATCAATCGTATCGTTCAAGGCGTCGCTACTGCCCCCTTTTTGCCGATCTAATCGCGTAGATGGATCTGTGTGATTTTGTGGTTGTGATTGAGTTCAAAGGTGAGGTCGGCGCGCTGCGGAATCTCCTCCAGCATCCAGCGTGTCAAACGCTCATAGTGAGCAATAAAACGTCGTATTTCAGCTGAACTCATAATTCGCAGCGGATCACTGGGCTTGCGTACCTCGGAGAGCAGCGCAGCTCGCTCCTCGAGTTTAATCTCCTGTTGCGCACGCCAGTCGTAAACGACCTGCATATCAGGTATTTGCAGACAGATTAACAGATCTATCTGTCGAAAAAGCTGCTGATAGGGGCCGGCTAACTGCTGATTCACGTAGCGTCGCCAGCTGCAATCTGGGTCCTCTTGAGCTTCCAACTCATTGACTGGTGTGAGCAACATCGCCTCCGGTTGAGGGCGCGCACCCACACACCAGCCATCAAAAACAATAACGTCCACCGCGCCGAAGTACTCGTGCCAAGACTCCTCGGAGAAGCGCTCATCGGTTGACTTATCAAAGGCGGGAATACGGGTAACCTGCCCATCCTTGGCGCTCTTTAACTCGCTAAGTAATTTAAGCCCGAGATCAACATCATGCGTACCGGGGACGCCTCGTGTCAGTAGCATCGGGTGAACCTGCTGCGCCAACTCCTCTCGCGCCCCGCGCGTAAGATAGAGATCATCAATGGAGAGGTGTGCAACGCGCAGACCAAAGCCCTCAGATAACACCACCTCAAGCAGATTAAATAGCCTCGCTTTACCCGCACCCTGTGCCCCATTGATACCAACCACCAGCGGCGTATCGGCGGGTTTATTCTCCAGCACCCAGCAGGCCGTTGGCACATAGATTTTGCGAAATAGCTCCTCCAGACCCAGGTCGACCTGTAGGTTTCGAACAGCGTTGGCAAAGGCTCTGTTGGTTGCCTCCAGAGCGTGCTCTCGCTGTTCTGCGGTTAGTGGCAAGCGATCACTCGGCCATTCACTCAACAACGCCATATCTAGCTCTGCTCCCGGATGAATTGCACGACAACCTCTACCTCTTGCGGCAGCATTAGGGATGGGGCATGCCCAATCCCCTCTCGCTGTAACAGTTTGAGGTCCGGCCGCTGCTGTTGCATTCGCGCTACGATATCTGGCGTCAGTAAATCTGAGGCCAAACCCTGCACCAAAAGACAGGGCTGCTCTATCGCCTGCCACAGGTCCCACAGCTCTATCGTTTGTGCCACGCTCGCTTTGGTGTTATCCGCAATCAACGGATCGTAATGAAGAACGAAACCACCCTCCCCGCTCGGCTTACTGCCGTAGCGCGCCAAACGCTGCCACTGCTGATCAGTGAGGCCTTCATAGCTTAAGTAGGTTTGGCGCAGAAACTCCTCAACCTGAGCTAAATTATCAAATTGTGGCGCGTCGATGTAGTCAGCAATACGCTGCAGCGCAACTTGTGGCAGCTCCGGTCCTATATCGTTGAGCACTAGTGTACGAATAACGCTTTTGGGTTGAGCCGCCAACGCCATCCCCAGCAATCCGCCTAGAGAGGTTCCCACCCAGTGGATACTGCGCTGTTGAAACTTAGCCAAGAGCGGCGCGAGGGCTTGCAGATAGCGCTCTGGGTGGTAATCGCTTGCCGCATCCAATGGATCACTTAAACCACGCCCCGGTAGGTCCGGGCAGACGACATAGTGGCTCGAGGCTAGTGCCTGTGCAATTTCGTCAAAGTCACGACTGTGGCGTAACAGGCCGTGAACACAGACCACCACCGAATCACTCTGCGGGTCCCCTGCACTCCAATACGCTAGTCGTTTCTCACCTTGATTTGTGCGGCCGCGTGTGGGGTGCTGTGTAGCTTGCGGTATGGAGTAGGATTGCCGATGCAACTTCATCATTTTTATCTACCAAGTGATCGAATTGGTCAGTCTTTACATAAGTTTACCCTGTTTTCGGACGACAGTTGCCAGTGCCTTGGGGTAATATTAGCAACTCATAATAGATTTAATTCTTAGTCTTGGAGAGCTTCTGCGCGTGCGTCTCATTAAATGGATACTGCCACTACTTATCCTTGGTGGTGCCGGATTTGCTTTTGTTCAACTCAAAGCGAGCAAACCGCAACTGCCTCCAAAAGCGCCAGAAGAGCGCTCCTGGACTGTGCTAGCTACGATAGCTCAGCCTCAGGCACTTTCGCCCCAGATTGAACTCTACGCTGAAATAGAGAGTCCGCGCCAGGTGACACTGCGCGCTGCACTGGCTGGTGATGTAGAGAGCGTTGAGGCACTCGAGGGTAGCCGATTCCAGACAGGCGATCTGCTAATTCGCTTAGATACCCGCGAGATCGACTTCCAAATTCAGCAGCAGCAAGCGCAGCTAGACTCCCTGAAAGCGCAGCTCGATACAGAGCGCCTGAGCTACGAGACCAACAGAAAAGCGCTGCAGATTGAGCGCGAGATGTTTGCCATTGCGAAACGCTCACTAGAGCGCCAGAGCGACCTCTCTGGCCGCAACCTTGGCAGCCGTGAGCAGCTTGATAACGCCGAGATGAACCTGGCGCAGCGGCAACTAAATCTAGTTGGTCGCGAACAGTCAATCGCCAACCACCCTAATCAAGTGAGTCAACTGGAAGCGGCCATTGCACAAGCTCAGGCTCAGCTCGACAGCCTTCAGCTAGACCGTAGCCGTGCAGAGGTGAGGGCGCCGTTCGACGGCCGCCTCAGCAGTCTCTCCATCTCCGCCGGAGATCGCGTGCGTAGCGGTGATACCCTGGCTCGTATCTACCCAACCTCATCCCTTGAGGTGCGTGCTCAGCTACCGCTGCGCATCCTTCCGCTGATTAAGCAAGGTCGTGATGACCTGCCAGAGTTGACTGCTGAGGTAGAGCTAGACGGTAAGCAGATGCAACTAGACTTAGCTCGCCTCAGCGCCGAGGTTGCACCTGGCAGTGCAGGTGTTGACGGCATGTTCCGCTTCAGCGATGACAGCTACGCGCCTGAGCCGGGCCGCACTTTGAGCCTACAGCTCAACCTGCCGGAAATAGACAATCTGATCGCCCTTCCTCCGGTTGCACTCTACGGTACAGATCGGGTTTACCGTGTCGTGGACTCGCGCCTAGAGGCGGTTAAAGTGGAACACTTTGGCGATCGCGTCAGTGAAGCTGGCGAGCCACAAGTACTGGTGCGCAGCGACCTAATCAACGCCGGCGACCAGATCATTACCACTCAGCTTCCAAATGCGGTTAGCGGCATGTTGGTTGAGGTGCGCGAGTGAACCAGCATACCGGCCTCAAGGGGTTTATCAGCCTCTTCGCTACGCATAGGGTAGCGGCGAACCTACTCATGCTGCTGATGATTGTTGCCGGTGTTCTAGGCATCAAACGTCTCAATGTGCAGTTTTTCCCCACCTTTGAGCTCGATATAGTTACGGTTAGCGTACCCTGGAGCGGCGCCAGCGCTGAGGACGTGCAGACCTCAGTTATTTTACCTGTGGAAGAGGAGTTAAGATCCCTCGACGGTATTAAGCGCATGTACGCCACCGCGCGAGACGGTAGCGCCTCATTCCGACTGGAGCTCGAAGAGAGCGCCGATCGCGACTACGTACTCTCAGAAACTAAGCAGAAAATGGACGGGGTGCAGGCTAGCCTGCCCAGTGATGCAGAATCTCCCATCGTGCAGATTGTCACGCGCTACGACAATATTGCCGACCTAATCCTCACCAGCGATCGAGCTGATATCCAAGAGTTACGTCACCTAGCGAGGGAGTTTGAACAGCAGCTGCTCGCCAAAGGTATACGTAAAATCGACTTTACCGGCATGCCCAAACAGGAGATCGCCGTTCAGGTAACACCTGACTCCCTCGATCAGATGGGTATGACTCTTCCGGAGATCGCCAGCGTTATACGATCGCGTTCAGTCGACCTGCCAGCCGGTACAGCAGCTAAAAATGACGGCGCGCGCCAGATCCGCAGCCTTGGTCAGCAACGCGACGAGGAGGGGTTTGAGGAGCTCCCGTTGATCACAAAGGGGCGAGGTGAACTGGTACGCCTCGGTGATATCTCGCAGATTGAGCGACGTGATCAAGAGAATCAGGTACGCCTCTACTTTGACGGCCAGCCAGCCATCGTTCTGAGTCTTAAACGCACAGAGTCCGAGGACAGCCTCAAAGCCGCTGAGATCATGAACACTTGGCTAGAGGAGACGCGTCCTACCCTACCTCAGGGAGTGGCGATACACACTTACAACGAGACCTGGACTCTCATCCGCGACCGTATCAACCTGCTGGTCGAGAACGGTATCAGTGGTCTTATATTGGTGGTGGCGATTCTCTTCCTCTTCCTGAATGGGCGTGTAGCGTTCTGGGTCACCATAGGGATTCCCGTCTCATTCCTCGCAACCCTTGCGGTGCTCTACCTCATTGGTGGAACCATCAACATGATCTCGCTGTTCGGCCTCATCATGGCGCTGGGTATCATTGTTGATGACGCCATAGTGGTGGGTGAGGACACCCTGGCACATGCTCAGGTGGGCGAGAGCGCGCGGCGCGCATCCATAGGTGGCGCACTGCGAATGCTCGCCCCGGTAAGCGCCTCGTCTATGACCACCATCGCTGCATTTCTGCCACTAATGATGATTGGCGGAATCATTGGCAACATCCTTATCGATATCCCGATTATCGTTATCTGTGTCATCCTCGCCTCACTGGTAGAGAGCTTCCTGGTGCTGCCCGGACACCTGCACCACACGCTAGCGAAGGTTGATGCAGTCCATCCATCACGCCTGCGTCAGGCGCTAGACAACGGCTTTGACAACTTCCGCAATAAGATCTTCCGCCCCTTCGTGGAGAGAGCGATCGCCTTCCGCTGGAGCTCTATCGCGATGGCTATTGGTATACTGATCTTCAGTATCGGTTTATTAGCTGGCGGGCGAATCAAGTTCAACTTCTTTCCAGCAGTTGAGCAGGACACTATGAACGCCAACGTCCAGTTCGCTTCCGGTACCGATTCAGCGTTCGTGATGGATTTCCTCGACCATCTCGATCTGACCTTGCGTGAAACCGACCGCGACTTGGGTGGTGATATCCTCAAGATGAGCCTGCAACGGCTCCACACCGCTCGCTTTAGCGGTAGTAACGGTAGTAGCTCAGCGGGTGAAGAGGTTGGCTCGCTGTCGGTTCAACTCGAGCCTGGCGATCACCGTGAAGTTGGCACCAGCGAATTCATCAAAGCGTGGCGCGAACGCATCATTTTGCCGGCGGGCATCGAGAAGTTCTCTATTGATGTTGACCAGGGTGGCCCACCAGGAAAGCCGGTTGAAGTTAAGCTGACGGGCAGTGATATCACGGTACTCAAAGCCGCTTCGCTGGACCTGCAAGAGAAGCTCAAACGCTACACCGGACTGAGCAATATCGATGATGACCTCCCCTACGGCAAGTCACAGCTGATCTATAAGCTCACGCCGGCAGGCGAGACTGCGGGGCTTTCGCTCGAGCAAGTTGGACGTCAGTTACGCGCTGCTTTTGATGGCATCGAGGTGCAGAGCTTCTTTGAGGGGCGCGATGAGATCAGTGTCCGCCTAATGATGGGCGATGAGCAGCGTAACCGGCTGAGCACACTTACTGCACTGCCAATCGTTCTGCCCGATGGTTCTACAACACCGGTCGCAAACGTCTTGGAGTTCACCCCGCGTCAGGGCTTTGATTCGCTGCAACGCATAGACGGCAGACTCTCAATCAACGTCTCAGCGGATCTGGATGAGACGGTAGCCAATGCGAACGAGATTATCGCCGACCTACGCGCCAATGTAATGCCAGATCTGCTAGGGCAATACGGTGTGGATGCTAGTTTTGAAGGTAAGAGTCGTGATCAGCGCGAAACGCTAGCGGATATGGGTACCGGACTGGTGATAGCACTGGTGCTAATCTACGTGATTCTCGCCTGGGTATTCGCCTCGTATAGCTGGCCGATTACGGTTATGTTGGCGATCCCCTTGGGGCTTACCGGTGCAGTCTTAGGTCACTATGTGACAGGGTTGGATCTGACCATACTGTCGCTGTTTGGCTTCTTTGGTCTATCCGGCATCGTTATAAACGACTCAATCGTACTCGTCACTTTCTACAAGAAACTGCGTGAGCAGGGTATGGGGATGCACGAAGCGGTTGTCGAAGCGGCCTGTCAGCGCCTTAGGGCAGTACTGCTGACCTCGCTTACAACCATCGGTGGCCTCACACCGATCCTATTCGAGACATCGCTACAGGCACAGTTCCTGATTCCAATGGCGACATCAATCGTCTTTGGCTTGGCGTACGGCACACTACTGATACTCATTGTGGTGCCATCGCTACTCACAATCGTTGAAGGAACACGTCTGAAACTGGGTCTAAAACCTGTTGATGAGCACGCGGTAAGCGCGCCAAACTGATAGGGGAGTGCCCCATCGCTCAACCTAAGCGATGGGGCACTCAGCTTAGATCTCTTCTAACTCAGTACAAGCGACCACCCGCCCCTCAAGCTCGACCTTCTCAGAGGTGACTCGCCCCATGAATTCGCGGCCATCAAGGGCACAGAGTTTTATCTCAAGAACCACGGGCGGATTGCCAACTGGGCTTTGGAAAAACTGCTTGGAGTAACTGACATACTTATCACGGCTCTCGTCTGGAATTGTTTGGTTTAGCAGCGTTCGAGTCAGCGGTTGCTGTGCGCCGACCGCATTGAGCTGACGCCACTTCTCAGTGCCCTGAATCTCACCACTCTCCATATCGATGAGTAGAAGCGCTCTCCCAGATTTCTGCTGGAGTAACTCATCTCGTGTTGCAAATTTAATTTCCATTCTCAATTTTCCATCCAAGATTGGTTGCTTAGCCTGTTGAAAGATTTCAACATCATTAGCCAAGCAGGCCATCAATTTGTTAAGCGTCAGTGGTTTTGCGAATACATCATTGGCACCGGCATCTATTAGGTCGTTAAACTCAGACCCCAGAGTAGCAGCAGAACACGCGTAAATGACGCCAGTATAGCCAGTAGCCCTAAGTTGCCTAATCAGCTCTAGCCCATTCATATTCGGCATGAAGTAATCTGTCAGTATCAGGTCATAAGATCGCTGTTCAAGCTTGTCTACCGCCTGCGTCCCATCGCCGGCGATGTCTACCGTGGCAAACAGCTTTGAGAGCAGTTTCTTACCAACCATTTGGATAATCTTGTCGTCCTCTACGAAGAGTACAGAGAGCTTAGAAGTATCTGTACAGACACTGGAGAGCTCGATTGCTGTTTTGCCTATCTCAACTACTCCGTCAGCAGGGGAACGTTTGGCAGATTTTAGTGTAATCACTAGCTCAAAGACGGCCCCGCCATCGCTTGGTATGCTGCGCAGCGTTCCACCTAGCTCCTCAATCCATGAGCGCGCGATATGTAGGCCAAGCCCTGAACCATCAGCATCAGTCACACCTCTGGCATATGCCGAAAAGAGATGGTCAACCTGGTCAGCGGGAATACCCCTACCGTTATCCTCCACTCGGAAAGTCAGTTGTTGCTCACCCTCAGCGCTCTCGACTCGGCTCACACTGATATTGACCTGATCCCCCCCCGAGTGAACGCAGGCGTTTTTTACCAGGTTGGAGAGAACAACTTTAAGTCGATAGAGGTCCCCGTAGAGCCAGATCTCATTTAGATCAGCGTTATTCGATGCACTAATCTGCATTTTCATGCGATAACGCGTGATGTACGCAGATACGGAGAGCTGAACTGATTCGAAGAGATTTTGCAGATTAAATTGCTCTGACGTCACCTCGCGTGTGTGGTTGTCCTGCGTTAGCCGGCGCATATCATCGAGCGTATGGAGCAGGTCACGGGCAAGTTGGTGTACCTGGTTCCGCGCATCTTGCCAAGACTCGGCACTATCATCCGAGCTAAGCATAGATATCGCCGCTACAGGGGTCCGTAACTCATGGGCGATCGTGGCGAACAGCAGAGATCTGCGCTCTTGCAGATCATGAAGCGACTTCAGCGCCTCATCCGCTCTGGACTTTGCGACCGCCAACTCTTTGTGTTTTTTGTCTAGCTGATTAACTTTTTCTGCCAGCTCAGACAGGTCATTAACGAAACAGAGACAGTACTCGTGATTATCAAAGCAGAGGTAGTGTGCTTGAATATCGACAGGGAAGGATTCGCCGTTTTTATCCACATGACGCGATTCGAACCTGGCACTCTTTATCTGTTTCAGCGACTCCCAGCGTCGTTGCCACGAACTCTCTGTGACAAAACTATTCCAGTCCCATACAGCCTTAGTAAGCATCTCATCCATTGAGAAGCCCCGGCGAATCAGTGTGGACTGATTTGCATACTTTAGAGATCCATCTGGGCGCAGCAGGAAAACTTCATCTGCGGCTAGATCCAGCACTGTGTCTAGTACTTCTCTCGATAACTCCACGGTAATCAAGCACTCCTCTGCTCATATCTGCTGGGGCTTACCCTGTCCTGTCGCGCATTTTGTGGCCACTGTTTTGGCGTGTAACCACCCTTGAGTCTAGCACGAACTATGCCACCTTTATTTCGCAGCTTACTATCAAACCCATTAACATCATCGGGCTGAGCAGTAGAGTGGCCCTAAAGGCTGCACGTACACGGTATCTAACTCTAACCAGCATTTAACCGCACACAGCCATCAGGTATACTCTCGGCCAATCTATTCAACCTTATCTGAGCACTTTGGAACTGGTATATGAACGCGGATCTGGCACTACTGCAGCCCTACCCTTTTGAGAAGCTCAATGTGCTTCTCGGCGCTATCACTCCGCCAAAGGATATTGAGCATATCTCCCTTGGCATCGGCGAGCCCAAACACCCGGCTCCTGCGGTTGTTACCAGTGTTTTAAACCAATCGGTAGACCTCGTCGCTAACTACCCAACCACCAAAGGTAGCGCTGAGCTACGCGATACCATCGCAGCCTGGTGTACACGCCGCTTTAAGCTCGAAGCAGGCTCTCTTACCGGCGATAATCATGTCCTGCCCGTTATGGGCACACGCGAAGCGATCTTCGCCTTTACCCAGTGTGCGGTTGATCGCAAACCAGGGGCACTGGTGTTCTCTCCAGACCCCTTCTACCAGATCTACGAAGGAGCCGCTTATCTTGCCGGCGCAGAGCCCTACTTTCTGCCAACACTGGCAGAGAATGGCTTCATCCCCGATTACGATGCCATCCCTGAAGAGGCTTGGAAGCGCTGTGAGCTGCTCTTTATCTGCTCGCCGAACAACCCAAGCGGTGCAGTTCACTCAAAAGAGACCGTCATTAAACTGATTGAGTTGGCGGATAAGTATGACTTCATCCTCGCTTCTGATGAGTGCTACTCAGAGATCTACTTTGACGAAGCGAACCCACCTATGGGTCTGCTGCAGGTCTGCGCCGAGATCGGACGCCACGACTACAAAAACTGTGTTGTCTTCCACAGTCTCTCGAAGCGCTCGAACTTACCCGGTCTTAGATCAGGATTTATTGCAGGTGACGCGTCACTGATGAAGCCATTTTTGCTCTACCGCACCTATCACGGCTGTGCCATGCCGCTGCAGGTTCAAAAGGGCTCAGTGGCTGCTTGGAATGATGAGAAGCATGTTGAAGAGAACCGCGAGCAGTACCGTAAGAAGTTTGCCGCCGTGCTAGAGATTTTGCAGCCCGTTATGGAAGTGAGCATGCCTGATGCAAGTTTCTACCTCTGGGCCAAGACACCGATTGATGACGATAAGTTCACAGCGGGCCTCTACGAGCAGCAGAACCTCACTGTACTGCCGGGTCGCTACCTGTCGCGCGAAACCGCTGAAGGGCTCTACCCAGGGGCGGGCTATGTGCGCATGGCACTGGTTGCTACGGTTGAGGAGTGTGTTGAGGCAGCATGGCGAATTCGTCGTTACATCGAGTCGCTCTAAATTAGCCCCTAGAGCGAGCACCACTCACTCAGCGGAGGGGTTTAACTCCTCCGCCAGCCACTCTCGAAAATCGCGCGCAATGGTACGTTCACGACCTGCGCCCGCACTCACCACATAGTAAGCCTGACTGCACTCAAGGGTGCTATCCGATAGACGCGCTAATTTACCCTCGCGCAGTTCTGACTCCAGCAGTGCCTCGGATCCAAGCAGATAGCCACTCCCAGCGATGGCCGTCTCAAGCGCCAGCAGGCCATTACCAAACTGCAGTAGCTTGAATTGAGCCAGATCCTCGCGTTGCACAATATTGAACCAGCGCTGCCAGCCGCACAGTGGCTCAAAACGCTCTAACGTGCGGTCACACAGCAGCGGCAGCGTCGGATCGAGCAGCGCTGCAGATTCGGTGTTAACTAGCGCTGAAGCCGCCATAGGCACTAGGTCTAGACGCATTAGACATTCAGGTTCAACATCTTCATAGTCGCCGTAGCCGAGCCTTACCGAGACATCAATCCCTGCCCGTTTTAGTTGCGAAACACCAAAGCCGCAATCAGGTTTAGGGTCGACCGAGTGCAAGCTCGCCTGTAAACGCACCTCCGCTTCGGGGTAGCGAGTGTAGAATCGGTGTAGACGAGGCACGATCCACTTCGTAGCAAACAGCGGCTCAGCACAGACGGTTATAACATTGCGCTCATCGGCGTAGAGTCTGATCTTCTCCACGGCATCAGCGATAACCTGAAACCCCTCATGCAGTTCAGGCAGAGCAGCCCGCGCCGCAGGCGTCAGGCTCACCCGGCGATGGTGCCTCACAAAGAGCTCCACCCCAAGGTACTCCTCTAAAGCTTTCACCTGATGACTAATAGCCGCTGGCGTCACATTTAGCTCTTTCGCAGCCAGCGCAAAGCTCTTCGTTCGTGCGGCAACCTCAAAATATGAGAGGGCTATTAGCGGAGGTAGTCGTGACATGTAGTAACTCAATCGGAAGCCGTTAAATGGAATCAGCTAAGAGGCTACAGAGCCCATCACCGACTGCGCCACTATACCAAAATAGCGGCGCAGACGGAGGAGTTAGCGATCTTGATTTAACTGGCAGCAGCGACGGCAGCGGCGCTGTTGAGACGTTGACGCAGGAGGAACTTCTGAATTTTCCCAGTTGAGGTTGTCGGCAGTGCTTCAAAAATGATCTTTTTCGGCGCCTTAAAACGGCTCATATTCTCTCGGCAGTAATCGATCATCTGCTGTTCGCTGAGCTCGGCCCCTGCTCGAAGCTGAACGAATGCAGCTGGCACCTCGCCCCACTTCTCATCCGCCAGAGGCACAACTGCGGCGAGCTCCACGTCCGGGTGACGCTGAATAACATCCTCAACTTCCAGTGAGGATATGTTCTCACCGCCCGAGATAATCACATCTTTGGAGCGGTCTGAGATTTTCAGATAGCCATCTGCATGAACAACAGCAAGATCGCCCGTATGGAACCAGCCACCCTCAAAGGCTTCGGCGGTAGCCGACTCATTACGCAGGTAACCCTTCATCACAATATTACCGCGGAACATGATTTCGCCAACCGTTTTACCGTCAGCAGGGACCGGCTGCATCGTCTCTGGATCGAGTACTGCGACCTCCTCCTGCGTCGGATAGGCGACACCTTGGCGACCATTCAAGGCGACGCGCTCTTCCAGAGAGCAGCTCGCCCACTCTGGCTGCTTAACACAGACGGTTGCCGGGCCATAGGTCTCGGTAAGCCCGTAGACATGCGTTAACTCAATACCCAGGCGCTCAACCTTCTCTAGAACTGCCGCTGGCGGCGCGGCACCTGCGATGAGTCCCGAGATGCTGTGAGCAAATTGAATGCCACTCTGCAGCGCTTTGTCCGCAATCATTGAGTGTACGATTGGCGCTCCGCAGTAGTGCGAAACCCGATGTGTTTGAATCAGTTGTATAATGAGTTCCGGGTCGACCTTGCGTAGGCAGACACTGGTCCCACCGACAGCCGCAAGCGTCCAGGGGAAGCACCAACCGTTGCAGTGAAACATCGGCAGCGTCCAGAGGTAGACCACGGGACCCGCTAACTCCCAAGAGAGCACATTACTCACGGCGTTAAGGTAGGCACCGCGGTGATGGGTTACCACCCCTTTGGGGTTACCCGTAGTGCCCGAGGTGTAGCCCAATGCGATGGCATCCCACTCATCTCTGGGCGGCACGCACTCTGTGAGCTGCGTCACCTGCTGCAGTAGCTGCTCGTAGTCGAGTTCACCAATAAACTGCTCATCCTGCTGGGTAGCGTCGCTGACGTTGATAACGATCGGGCGCTCCCCATCCATACGCTCAAGTGCCGCAGTTACCGTCGTGTAGTACTCGGGATCAACCAACAGCAGCTTCGAGCGACTATGGCTTAGGATAAAAGCGACCGCCTCAGCATCAAGACGCACATTGATCGCATTGATAACCGCACCAGCCATGGGAATACCAAAATGCGCTTCACACATCGCAGGGACGTTGGGCAGCATTACAGCCACCGCATCTCCACGGCCGATACCGAAGTCTTTGAGCACAGAGGCTAGCCGGCAGCTACGCTCGTGCAGATCGGCCCAACTGTAACTCTGTTCAGCGTAGATTACCGCTGTGCGAGCCGGGTAAACCTTCGCGGCACGCTTTAAGAAACTCACTGGCGAGAGAGCGACCGAGTTGGCCTCATTCTTCTCTAGCGCCTCATTAAATTGGCAGAGCTCACTCATATTCTGTTCCTTGGTCTGCTATGGCAGCAGCGAGATGAAATAAAACGGGTTAGCGACCTGGCTGCTGCCAGACGGGCTTACGTTTCTGCAGGAAAGCGTCTATACCCTCCCCAGCATCGGCACTCATCATGTTCTCGGCCATCACCTTACCCGCAAAGCTATAGGCATCAGCGAGCGTCATTTGGCGCTGTGGGTGGAACATCGACTTACCATAACGAACCGCGGTAGGGCTTTTGCTCAGAATAGTCGCGACCTTCGATTCAACCGCTGCATCCAGCTCATCGGCCTCTACGACCTGACTGATCAGTCCCCACTCAACAGCAGTCTGTGCATCAATAATGTCACCAGTAACGAGCATATCAAAGGCGCGTTTAGCTGAGATGCTGCGCGAGAGTGCGACAGCAGGCGTGGAACAGAAGAGACCGACGTTGATGCCGGAAACCGCAAAACGTGAACTACTGCTGGCAATCGCCAAATCACAGCTAGCCACCAACTGACAGCCCGCTGCTGCAGCAATACCATCCACTTTAGCAATTACTGGAACGGGCAGCGAAACGATGCTCTGCATCATAGTGCCGCAGCGTTCAAACAGCGCCTCGTAGTACTCTTGCTCAGGATTGTCGCGCATCTGCTGCAGGTCGTGACCGGCACAGAACCCCCGCCCCTGACCACTAATTACTACGCAGCGCACAGATGGATCCTGGCGGATATCATCTAACTGCTGTTGTAACGCCTCAAGCACTGCCTCAGATAAAGTGTTTAGCTTATCGGGGCGATTGAGTGTCAGATAGACCGCTCCACCCTTATCTTCACGCAATACCACCTCATTGCTGTTTGCTGCTGTAGTCATGCCTTCGCTCCTGTTTAAACGATTAACGCGGATTGATATCGACAGTCGCAATAAGCGAGTTGCGGATAAAGCAGTTTTTGTGCGCCATATGATGAATGCGATCGAGAGTCGCGGCATCGGGTTGCTTCTCACCACTGAAGACCACCTTAGGTGCGAGCTCGATGCGAGTTACCGCCATACCCTTCTCATGCTTCTCAAGGTAGCCTTTGGGGATGTCATCGTAGGACTCAACGCAGAAACCCTGATGATCAGCGATCGCAAGAAAGAAGAGCATGTGGCAGCTTGCCAACGCACTCACCAGCATCTGCTCAGGGTCGGCACAGTGCCCCTCGCCTTTGAAGTCCAACGACGCTGAGACATCCACTGTCTGACCACCGTTGAGGGTCACTTTGTGGTTACGGCAGTAGGTGTCAGCTTCGATGTTATGGGGCGCTCGGCTCCAGCTAAGTTCAGATTGGTGTACAGACATTGTGCTAATCCTAGAGTTCATTGATATAGCGAGACTCTAGCAAAGCACTCCGCGAAGGGTAAACTGATCCTTTCTAAGCACATAGTTAACGATTGCTAAGCCAAAAAACATCACCCACTAATCCAAACACACCCAATTGCTTCAGACTTTGCGGCAAATCAAGGCAGTTATGCGAAAACAGACTAAGATTACCATTCCTAATCGAATTAGTTAGCACTTATCGTTTTACGCCTACTGGGTGTTAAGGCACTCTCGAACCTAATAAAGCGTAGAATCTGAGTATCAGACAAATTGGAGCCATAGCTTTGAAAACTATCAGTGTGGAATACGCCATAATCGGCGCAGGTACAGCCGGCCTCGGCGCTTACTCAGTCATCAGCCGCCAGACCTCTAGTGTCGTTATGGTTCAGGATGGCCCTTATGGCACCACGTGTGCGCGCGTTGGCTGTATGCCCAGCAAGCTACTTATTACAGCAGCAGAGCATGCCCACGCAGCGACAACCAGTGACTTCTTTGGCATCAAGACTGAGGTTCAGGTTGACGGGCCCGCAGTACTCAAACGTCTGCGCCGCGAGCGCGATGAGCGATTCGTCGGGCGCAACCTCAGCTATGTCGCGAAAATCCCAGCCGAACACAAGGTCGAGGGCCGAGCGAAGTTCATTGCACCTGGGAAGCTTTTAGTCGATGAACACACAGAGATACACGCAGAGAAAGTGATTATTGCGGTAGGCTCACGGCCGACCATTGATCCTATATTTGACCCTATCAGTGATCAGTTACTGACGAGTGACACAGTGTTCGAAATTGAGGACCTACCGGAATCTATCGCCGTCATCGGCTTGGGGGTCATCGCACTCGAATTAGGCCAAGCCCTGCACCGCCTCGGTGTCAAAACAACATTTTTTGGACGCTCTGGCAGGGTTGCAAGCCTCACCCATCCGGATATGCAACGCGAAGCGCTGGAGACTCTTAGTGATGAGCTCGAGATCCATCCGCGGGGCAAAGTGCTTCGCAGTTGGAACGATAATGGCGCCTGGATTGAGTATCAAACCGATTCAGGCGAGACCTTTACACGCTGTTTCGAGCGTGTTCTGGTAGCTACCGGGCGGACAAATAACGTCGATAGACTGGATCTCCAAGCGGCCGGACTAAGCGAAAGCACGGCGGCACATCCGAGTTTTGACAGCAACCTACTGAACTTTCCGCAGGCGCCCGTATTTATAGCGGGTGACGCCAGCGAAACACTTACAGTATGGCACCAAGCCTTTGATGAGGGCCGCGCCGCTGCTAACAATGCGCTTAGCTACCCGCAAATGAAACAGGTAGAACCACGTACCTCGCTGAGTATCTTTTTCACAGACCCGCAGATAGCGCTAGTTGGGCAGAGTTACGCGCAACTCAAAGAGAAGAGTATCATCGTTGCGGAGTCCGGTTTCGATAGCCCACGTCACTGGGTCTGGAATAAACCCAAAGGTCGTCTGCAGGTTTACCTAGAACAGGCGAGTGGAAAGATCCTAGGGGCAGAGCTCCTCGGTTATCAAGCCGAGCATCTGGCTCACACGCTCGCATTGGCTATCACTCATGAGATGACGGCTGAACAGGTTCTGCAGATGCCTATCTACCATCCCACCGCGGAGGAGCTCCTGCGGGATGTACTCCTGAGCGGTGAGAAGCAGCGCCGTAGAGAGGCTAGTTCTCGTCCTGCCGCTTAAGCTCCATCAACTGCGATAGACTCAATGAGGACGATTTAATCTGGCGAGTAACTACGTAGATGAAGTAACGGTCTATACCGATCTCTTCATCAAGTAGTTGCTCAACTAGGCTCTGAAAATATGAGAGGCTTGGCGTCATCAGCTTCATGACGTAATCCACGCCGCCGCCCGTCGAGCTGCACTCCACAATCTCATCGATGGTCATAATGCGTTTTTCGAAGCGCTCGAAGTCAGCCTTCTTATGAGAATCGAGCGAGACAGTCATGTAGACGCGCGTGAAGTCGACCACCCGGTCGAGCCGAATATCCCCGCGATATCCCAAAATGAGGCCAGCGTTCTTGAGCTTGGTAAGACGCAACCAACAGGGGGTTGGTGAGAGATTAACCAACTCTGCCAATCGCCCTTTGGATAACTGACCGTGCTGCTGAATGGCACTCAAAATACGGATATCAATCGCATCCAGGGGTATTCTTTTCATTAGGTTAAAACCACTTTCAGGGCGACGAGTAAAACGCGATTCTATGCGCGATCGTTTTGGGGTTCAATCAGTAAAGATTGCGCATGCCCGGCAACCCTGCGGAAACAAAAAAGGAGAGCATTGGGCTCTCCTGCAGTGGTGTTCAGCCAAGCTGCCTGTGTAAACGCCTAGACAGAAAGTTCCAAGGGTTCAGGCAGACTGTGCGCTCGATAGCAGGCTGTCACTGTATTGGCGAGCAAGCAAGCGATCGTCATCGGCCCGACACCACCCGGTACTGGAGTGATTGCACCAGCTTTAGCGGATGCGGAGTCAAAATCCACATCACCAACCAGACGGGTACCACCTTCAGCGCTTTCGATACGGTTAATACCCACATCAATCACGGTTGCACCCGGCTTCAACCAGTCGCCCGACACAAACAATGGCTTACCCACTGCTGCTACTACGATATCCGCATCACTGAGCAGCTGTTGTAGATTGGTCGTGCGTGAGTGCGCAACCGTAACCGTACAGCTCTCGCGTAGAAGGAGCTGAGCCATGGGCTTGCCAACAATGTTAGAGCGACCTATTACGACGGCGTTGAGGCCACTGAGGTCACCATAACGCTGACGTAGCATCATCAGACACCCCAGCGGTGTGCAAGGAACCATCGCCTTCTGCCCAGTGGACAACATGCCAGCATTCGAGATGTGAAAGCCATCCACATCCTTAGCCGGAGAGATGGCGTTAATAACCGCTGACTCATCAATTCCCTTCGGCAGCGGCAACTGCACTAAAATTCCGTGAACTGAAGCGTCGGCATTGAGCTGCTCGATTAAACCTAAGAGTTCGTTTTGTGAAGTCGTGGCTGGCAAACGGTGTTCGAAGGAGTTCATTCCCGCTGCGACTGTCTGTTGCCCTTTAGACCGCACATAGACCTGCGAAGCGGGGTCATCACCCACCAAGACCACAGCAAGCCCAGGGGTTACTCCAATTGAGCTAACCAGCTCCGCAACATAGCAAGCGACACTCTCGCGAATGCGTGACGCAAAACTTTTCCCATCAATAACATCTGCTGCCATGGTTTTCTCCAACCGGGCTAAATTAATTCGAGCGCGCTGGACGTCCCGCCGAACCGGCGTTCTGGGTCACCCAGTGTGCGTTTGCTGTGATACCGCCCAAGGGGAAGAAGTGAACCTGTTCGATCCCAAAATTGGGGTGCTTCTTCTTATGCGCCGCCAACTCCACTAGCAGCTCAGTAGGCTCGTAAGGTAAAAGCAGCTTGGTTACGTCTTTTGCGCGACGCTGCAGCACACGCATGCTCGGCCCCACCCCACAGGAGAGTGCATATTTCATAAGGGTTTGCAGTTTTGCTGGCCCTGCAACACCAATATGAATAGGCAGGTCGATACCTTCGCTAGCCAGCCGATCAGCCCAAGCGATAACAGGGGCAGACTCAAAACAGAACTGCGTTGCAATGGCAACCTTAGCGTCGGTGCGCTCAGAAAAGGCGCGCTTCCACTTAAGCGCTTGCATCACCATGCGGTCGGAACCGTCGGGGTCGATATCACGGTTACCCTCAGGGTGACCTGCAACGTGCAACCGGCTGAAGCCATCAAAGAGACCACTCTCCATTAGCTCCATAGAGTGCGCAAACTCACCAATAGGCTCATTTAAGCCTCCACCCAACAGCAGGGCTTGCTTGACGCCAGCTTCGCCTTGGTAGCGGTTTATCCAGTCGGCCAGTTGCCTTTTGCTCTCAATTAAACGTGCCGGAAAATGGGGCATTACGTCGAACCCCTCATCCGCGAGACGTCGAGCAGTGGCGACCATATCCTCTATCGGCGTGCCATCGATGTGAGCAATGTAGACGCGCGTACCCTCAGGCAGCACCTCTCTAAAAGAGCCCACCTTCTGAGCAGTTTTGGGCATCACCTCAATAGAGTAGCCCTGCAGAAATTGCTCGAGCAATTTCGCATCTTTGCGTCCAATACTGGACCTGCGCAGAAAACTAAAGAGTCCAAGCAGTCCCTGTTTACTCGCCGAGTATCGGCTTGATTCTGGGGATAATTTCGCGATTAGTGAGCGGGTCATAGTCACTATCCTATTGGCCGAGACGACCTTGGTTTCCAGCCTTCGACGGCACCCACTCGGTGAGCGCCGCCGACCAAAGCAGCTAATTACGCCGCAGCAATGCTCTTATTTGGATCGTAGAACGGCTTGTCAACCACAGTTGCGCGCGCTTTACCGCCTGGCATATCCACATCCAACTTGAGACCGAGGTTAACAGCATCGGCATCGACCATCGCCAGCGCGATGTTCTGCTCCAGACGTGGGGAGTAGACCGCCGAAGTTACCTTGCCAACAACAACGCCATCTTTCTCAACTGCCCAAAAACGGGTGTTTGGTCCAGTTAGAGCAGGCGCATCGATCACCAAACCGATCTGCTTACGTTTCACACCCTCAGCCTGGATACGCTGCAACGCCGCTTTACCGATGAAGTCAGCCTCCATATCCAGGTTTACCAGACGGTCAAGACCAAGCTCGTATGGGTTAGTGTTGATATCCATGTCAGCATGGTAAGAGAGCATGCCACCCTCAATGCGACGGATTGAAGAGGTGTGGCCAGGCTTCAGACCGAAAGGCTGACCCGCTGCCATGATTTTCTCCCACAGCTCATCACCGCGTGAGCCATCCTGCAGGTAGAGCTCGTAGCCCAGCTCGCTTGACCAGCCAGTACGTGAAATGATCAGTTTGATACCGTCAAGGTCATACTCGCGCAGCCAGTAGTAGCGTAGGTCAGCGATGCTGTCACCGAAAAGCGCCTTCATGATCTCACCAGACTTAGGCCCCTGCAGCTGCAGTGGAGAGACATCAGGTTCGCAAATATGCACGTCCATGCCAGAGTTGATCGCCACACCCTTAGCCCAGAGCAGAATGTCGCTGTCTGCCAGCGAGATCCAGAACTTGTTCTCTTCCAGACGCAGCAAGATAGGGTCGTTAAGAATGCCGCCCTCGGCAGTAGTGATCAGAATGTATTTACACTGACCTACCGCCATTTTAGAGAGGTCACGCGGGGTGAGCATCTGGACGAATTTAGCTGCATCAGGGCCAGTGATCTCAACCTGGCGCTCTACCGCCACATCACACAGAATGGCGTCGTTTACCAGATTCCAGAAGTTCTGCTCTGGGCTACCGAAGTCACGTGGAATGTACATGTGGTTGTAGACAGAGAAGCCTGTCGCACCCCAACGCACAGTGGCGTCGAAGTAAGGTGATTTGCGGATCTGTGTGCCGAAACCGAATTCTTGTTTTTGTTGCATGCTCATATCATCGCTCTCTTGTGTTGGGGTCTGCCGTGGAACGATTTTTCAGACCTATTTCTGATAAGGAATCGCCCAAGGAACATGGTCGAATATTAGGCGCTTGCAATGCGAAAAGAGGCCTAAAGAGAGTGGTTTCTAAGCTCTGTTCGGTCTTATTTTTTGGGGCTAGTAGACTGTTTGGACTAACCCATTTAAGTGCTTTTTGTACGCCCAAAAAAAACGGACCCTAAGTCTCCTTGGGTCCGCAAAAAGGGAGTTAAAACGCTGTCTGTCGAGTTTTTAGTGGCCTGGGAAAACCACGGTCTTAGTGCCGTTAAGGAAGCAGCGACGCTCTACGTGCAGCTTTATCGCCTTCGCCAGGGTCAGGCGCTCAGTATCACGCCCCTTCGCCACCAGTCGGTCCGGCGTATAAGTATGATCGACCGGTTCAACACCCTGCGTAATGATCGGGCCCTCATCTAGGTCTTTGCTGACATAGTGCGCGGTTGCACCGACCAACTTCACCCCTTTGTCGTAGGCTTGATGGTAAGGCTTTGCGCCTTTAAAACCGGGCAGTAATGAGTGGTGAATGTTGATAGCACGGCCATGCAGCTTGCGGCACATATCATCTGACAATACCTGCATGTAGCGCGCCAGAACGACCAGATCAGCGTCGACATCCTGGATAATCTGCCACATCTGCGCTTCCTGCTCCGCCTTGGTATCTGCCGTAATGGGCAGGTGGTAGTAAGGGATATCGTACCAATCCGCCAGACGCTTCAGATCAGGGTGATTCGAGATAATGGCGGGGATCTCGATGTTGAGTGCACCGGTGCTCTGACGGTGCAAGATATCTTGCAGGCAATGGTCATATTTCGAAACCAGCAGCACCACGCGCTCTGGCGTTGCGAGGTCACGCAGGTCCCACTGGGCGTCAAAGGCAACTGCTCGTTCGGCAAACTCATCACTCAAAGGTGTCTGATCAAATTCGCCAGTGCCGATAAAACGAAACTCGACGCGGAAGAAGAAGCGGCCGATATCATCATCGTCAAACGTATGTATCTCATAGGCGTAACACTGGTGCTTGTATAGACAACTGATAATCAGTTCAAGCACGCCCAGCTTGCTTGCCGAGCTACCCGTGAGCGTGTAAGCGTTAAGCGTAATATCAGTCTTTGCAATTGCGCTAGCAGGAGCAGGTGCGTTCATTTACTTGAGTCCTTGGTTAACAGCGACCGACAGGTGCTGTTTGGTGCTGTTCTAGTGTTATTTGAATTAGGTGATGGCCAGCAGCACGCTGAACGAGGCTGCGACTCACCACTGCGCAGATAATATAAATATCCCCGTATCCAGAAGGGCTAAACAACTAGTCCCAAGTAGCAAGATTCAGACTTATTTTCACTTTGCATTAGTCTGTTTGGTCTAGCGCCGATTGAGAGCGCCCCAGCGCACCTGTATCCTTGGCCGCTTTCTTGGCGAATATAAATTGTGGAGTGACTATTGATGAGCACAGCAGAGATTCACATTTACGGGCTGGCTGAGAGCCGTTGCGATACGATGAAAAAAGCGGGCAACTGGTTGCGCCAGCAGAACATCGACTTCCAGCTGCACGATTTCAAAAAAGAGCCCCCAACCGAAGCGCAGATAAGCGCCTGGGTAGCACAAGCAGGCTGGGAGCAGTTGCTAAATCGCCGCGGTACAACCTGGCGCAAACTGGATGATGCCGTTAAGGAATCAATCGATGAGCCCTCAGCTATTGCACTGATGTTGGAGAATCCAAGCATCATTAAACGGCCCGTACTCAGCGCCAACCAGCAACTTGAGGTGGGCTTTAAAGCAGAGCGTTACGCTGAGCTGCTAGGTTAACTTGAGCTGGCATTGAAGTGAGAAAAAGGCGGTTTCAACCTGCCAAAGTTGGTACAATTGCGCGCCATATTATCTCCTGCGATGCTTTCAGGCTTAGGACTGGGCGGCGCAAACACGAATATAGCTATCGATAGGGTTAAGAGGATCTTATGACCAATTTCGCACTGGGCCTAGGTGTAGGCACAAAATCGGCCGCTGGCGACCTGCTAGAGGTCTACTACAACGCTCCCATTCTAAACGCTGATGCCAAACTGGTTGAAGCCGTTGCTGGTGCCGTTGGCTACACCGGCGGTAACGCCAGCATCGAAATTGATGCAGCACAGCTCAAAGCACTAGAGGCCGCTTTCCTGAGTGTTGGCGCTGAAGATCAGGCTGAAATCACTGAAGTGCTCGAAGGCACCTCACAACCTCTAGTTATCTGCATTCTCGAGACTGATGATGCACCAACAACAACCGCAGAGGTCTACCTCAAGCTGAGCCTGATCTCGCACCGCCTGGTTAAGCCACACGGCCAGAACCTGACCGGCATCTTTGGTCTGCTACCTAATGTAGCCTGGACCAACGAAGGCGCTATCGCACTGGATGAGCTACCCGGACGCCAGCTCGCAGCACGCGCGCAGGGCCGCATCCTACAGGTGACTTCGGTTGATAAGTTCCCGCAGATGACCAACTACGTTGTACCTGCGGGTATCCGCGTGGGTGACGCTTCACGTATCCGTCTGGGTGCGCACGTGGGCGAAGGTACTACTGTAATGCACGAAGGCTTCATCAACTTCAACGCGGGTACTCTGGGCGTGAGCATGGTTGAGGGTCGTATCTCTGCAGGTGTTGTAGTGGGTAACGGTTCAGACCTCGGCGGTGGCTGTTCTACGATGGGCACACTCTCTGGTGGTAACAACGTAATCATCTCTGTAGGTGAAAACGCACTGCTTGGCGCCAATGCTGGTCTGGGTATCCCACTGGGTGATCGCTGTACACTGGAAGCGGGCCTCTACGTAACAGGCGGTTCTAAAGTGACCATCCTGGACGACCAGAACAACGAGGTGGCTACAGTGAAAGCGTCTGAACTAGCAGGCAAATCTGACCTACTCTTCCGTCGTAACTCACAGAACGGCCGTATCGAAGTGAAGACCAACAAATCAGCGATTGAGTTGAACGCCGAGCTTCACTCGCACAACTAAGCGCTCACTTCGCAATACTTAGAGCCGCGATCGCGCGGCTCTTCTGTTTTCTCCACGAAATAACTGCGGGACCCCTGAACATGGCACAGCAAAACATGGCACAGCTAAGCGAAACTCTGGAACTCACCTGCGATCTTATTAGCCGGCAATCGGTTACTCCCGAGGACGCAGGGTGTCAGCAGATGATGGCCGAGCGTCTAGCGGCGCTGGGTTTCAATGTTGAGTCGATGCCGTTTGAAGAGGTGACCAACTTCTGGGCGCGTCGTGGAACCGAGGGGCCTGTACTCTGCTTTGCCGGCCACACCGATGTAGTACCTACCGGACCGGTTGAGAAGTGGCAGACACCACCGTTCGAGCCCACCATAAAAGATGGCATGCTCTACGGCCGTGGCGCTGCGGACATGAAAGGCAGTATCGCCGCCTTTATGACCGCACTGGACCGTTTTGTTAAAGCCCACCCAGATCACAAAGGCTCTATCGCACTGCTGATTACCAGTGACGAGGAGGGTCCTTACGTTAACGGCACTACACGCGTTATCGATACGCTTGAAGCGCGCAACGAGAAGATCACCTGGGCAATTGTGGGCGAACCCTCAAGTACTGCACTGGTTGGCGATGTAATAAAGAACGGTCGCCGCGGATCACTGGGTGCAACCATGCGCGTTAAAGGCGTGCAGGGGCATGTGGCCTACCCTCACCTAGTGCGCAACCCGATTCATGAGTTGGCACCCGCCCTAGCGGAACTTGCCGCAACCGAGTGGGACAAGGGTAACGAATTCTTCCCACCGACAAGCTTCCAGGTATCCAATATCAATGCCGGTACAGGTGCCACAAACGTCGTACCCGGCGAAGTTGAAGTGCTGTTTAACTTTCGCTTCTCCACTGAAGTAACAGACACCGAGCTGCGCAACCGAGTTGAAGCGATACTTGCTAAGCATAACGTCGAGTATGAGATTAAGTGGAACCTCTCTGGCCAGCCCTTCCTGACAGCCGCAGGGGATCTCGTTGATGCCGCCCGCAGTGCAATTGCAGAAGTAACTGGTCGGGAGACCGAACTCTCCACTTCAGGTGGCACCTCAGATGGGCGCTTTATTGCACCAACGGGTGCACAGGTAGTGGAACTAGGTCCTGTTAACGCCACGATTCACAAGATAGATGAGTGCGTAAAAGCTGAGGACCTAGACACCCTCTCAACCATCTACGAACAGATGCTGATTAAGCTACTCGCGAACTAAGATGCAGCCGATGCAACTGGTCTGCCCTGTCTGCAGTGATCTGCTGGAGCTCAGTAACGAGGGCCGCACGCTTCGCTGCATTAGCGGACACAGCTTCGACCGCGCTAAACAGGGGTACTGGAATCTGCTGCTAGTGCAGTCCAAGCGTTCTAAAGACCCAGGCGATAACCCTGAGATGGTGCAAGCTCGCACCCGCTTCCTCGACTCAGGGTTTTATCAGCCGGTACTGCAGACTCTCTGTGAAACTCTGGACAGGCTTGTGCCACACTCGGTGGCTATTGCTGACTTAGGTTGTGGCGAGGGCTACTACACGTCAGGCCTTCAACAGCACCGCTTAGCTCAGGGTTATGCAGATGAGATTCTCGGCTTGGACATCTCTAAGCACGCGGTTAGAGCGGCCGCACGACGTAGCAAAGAGATAACCTGGGCCGTCGGCTCCTCGGCGCGCATTCCAGTGCCAGACGCAAGCTTAGACCTGGCACTAATTATCTTTAGTAAGATACTGAGCGAGCCGCTTGAACGCGTATTGAAACCCGGTGCAACTCTGCTGGTAGCCTACCCGGGACCCGCACATCTGATGAGTCTGCGCGAGCTGATCTACGACGAGGTGCGCGAAAGCGAATCTGACCCCATCAGCCAGCTTTCGGATGCGTTCACTCTCGAAAAAACTTTAGGCTCGCCTTTCGAAATCGAACTTAAAGGCAATCAGCAGATCTCTGACCTGCTAGCGATGACGCCGCATGGCCAACGTATGCGCGAGTCGAAACGTGAGCAGCTGCTCAGTTTAGCGTCGCTAGTAACCGAAGTTGATATCCGTTTTGCCCAGATTCGCTATCAGCCGCGTCCCAGCGACACAGATGGGGCTCGTGATTGCGACATTGAGCGCCAGTTGGAGAACGAATGAGCCAGCAACAACAGAGCAACTGGCAGAGGCATCTGCATTGGCTAATTGGAGCTCTCGCTGCGCTAATGCTCGCTCTTGCGCTAATCGCAATCGCCGGAACCCTGCTGCAAGATGGCCTAGCTGCTGAGATCATCGCCCTAGCGGGAATAGCAATCGCGATCCCTGCTTTAACTATCGGCATAATCGCGTTTGTAATGCTAATCTATGCCCGTATCCGTACGGTTCTGAGCAAGGACTCTGAATGAGCAACGAACGCCACCCTGACATCGAAGTCTATGTAAAAAACTCCTCCGCGCGTGCACTTATCAACTGGTTAAGTGAGATCAGTGATTCCGTAAGCGAGGTGAGAAGTCGCGGCGCCAGCCATGAGTTAAGTTGTAGCCTCAACGGCGTCACTATACCGGTTCTTATTGAGGAGCGTGTTGTAGGCAAGCCTTGGCTCAGTATCTGGTTCAACTCTTCGCAGACACCTTGGCAAATTGACCTAGAGTGCGCTAAAGCTATAACTGAGGCCCTTGATGTACAGACTCGCTGTATTGTTGATGGCTGGAATGAGGGCGATGAGCCTGATGAGTGGTGGCGCGTAACAGCCGAGGGCGCGGAGAAGATCATTTGGAAGACCGAATAGCAGAGTTCAAACCACTGCACGCCCTGCTACTGGACGGCAAAGGCGGCGCACGAGAACTGACCCTTGACGAGATCTCCAACTGGAGCGCCGACCAAGGGCTCCTCTGGATTCACCTCGATTACACCGATTCAGCCACAGCTGATTGGCTGACACAGCAGCAGGATATTCCCGCGGTTGTAATAGATGCGTTATTGGCCGAGAACACGCGTCCACGCGCACTTCAGATTGACGCTTCGCTACTCCTGGCACTGCGTGGTGTAAACCTAAACCGCGACGCCGATCCACATGATATGGTATCGGTCCGCATCTATCTGCAAAGCAATAGAATGATCAGTACCCGTCGCCGCAGGCTACAGTCGGTTACGGAGCTGGTAGAAGCGCTGCACAGCGGACAGGGCCCAACCTCCCTTGCCGACCTTATCGTCGCGATTGTTGATGGTCTTACCGTCCGAATAGGCGATCAGGTGATGGAGCTTGACGCACGCTTGGAACAGCTTGAAGAGTTAATGAGTGATAACCAGCGACTTACTCAGTCACGCCAGGCGCTGATGGAGCTGCGCAATATTAATAGTCGTTTACGGCGCTACCTCAGCCCGCAACGTGAAGCCCTGCAGCAGCTGCTGGCAGAGCGGTTAACGATTTTAGATCAGACACAGAAAAACCAGATTCGCGAGACGCAGGATGCACTGCTGCGCCATATTGAAGATCTAGATCTTATGCGCGAAAAGACCATCGCCGCGCATGACGCTCTACTCGCTAGCCTCTCGGATCAGCTCAACAGCCGTATGTATCTGCTGTCGATTATCTCGGGTCTGTTTCTACCCTTAGGGTTCTTTACCGGCTTACTGGGAGTTAACGTGGGAGGCATGCCGGGTGCTGATAACCCAATGGCATTTTGGCTCTTCTGCGGGGCGCTGGGAGTTATGAGTATTGGGATGCTCTGGCTACTTAAAAAACTACGCTGGTTCTAAGCAATCATCGAAAGAGTGGTTGCTGGGTCGGGCAGCGGCACTGATTCATAGGTAGCACGCGCAATATTGGCCTGCGTATCCACCCACGCTCGCGCGTACGCAACTTCACCCAGCTCTGCGCGATGTAATCCACCATTCATTCGTTCAACCGTGTCCGCACTATAGAGCTGTTCTGGAGCGATGTACCGCGGTGTGTTAGATGAGCCCTGGCCAACAGATTCAAAGGCGCCTTGAGCACCCTTCTGATATCCGTACGACTCGTTCGAAGAGATAAGGCTAAGCAACATTCTGAAATGTGCACCGTCAGACGCCTGTACTGACTGAGCCAGTCCAGCTTGCGCGCGCTCTATACGATTAGCAACAATCTCGTTAACCATCTCGACTTCAGTCTCCTGTTGACCTTCAAGTTATCGGCTATCTCCAATCTTACTTTAACAATTTCTAACCCGACAAATAGCGACTACGTGACATCTATATAAAGTTAGACTATTCTGCAATAAGAAAAAGTCTTAGAGACAAGACCAACCATGAAGCAGATAAAAAAAACAAGCTATGACGTACTCGCTGAAACCGCCGTGCATCTTAAGACTCAAACCGACCAATTCCTGTTTGAGATGACCGCCTGTGGTACGCGACTCAGTATCATCTGTGCAGAGACAAACAAACTATTAAATACCATCGTTATCGACAACGTAGACCTTGCACTCGAGCAAATTCGTGCCTGCACCGGCTACCCCCACTCACCAGCGTACACCCCCAGCTAACACCACAAGAGACCCCGTGGGAGCCCGGATTTAGCGAACTATGAATCTGCAGCACTCGCCTCGTAATACTGGGCTTGCGCCCAAGAGTGCCCAACTCTTGTAGAGGACCGGTTTTACAGGGCGATCAGCCTCAAATCAGTGGCGCTGATCCGCACTAGACAACGACCTTGGAGCCGCCCCCCTTCTAGACCTAACGGCCCCCATCTAAAATAGAACTGTGGCCGGAGGTTTCTGATACCCTGTCTACATGACACTGGTAAAATTCTATGCAGTTGTACGAGGCTCCAAAGCCACCAAACTGCTCTTCATTGCACTGCTCGCACTGCTGCTTTGGGGCGTACTGCGCTCCACTCCACCGCAACAGTACTTCGACAACTCGGACAAGGTACTTCATCTACTCGCGTTTGGCGGAGTCGCCTTTGTCGGTCGCCTAGCACTATTAATGATGCGCGGAGTCATCTACTGGCCTCTGTGCTTGGCGTTTTCCGTTGGACTCGAACTAATACAAGGCGTACTTTGGACCTCACGACACTTCTCAGGGTTCGACGCCGCATCTAATTTTGCAGGCGTACTAATGGCAGCCGTTGCCTACCTCGTCGTTAAACGCATAGTAGGCTTTGAATCAGGCAAGAGATATTCGGGAAAACGCAGTTAAATAGTGTGACGACCGTTTCACGAACATGCTTAGAGACCTCTCTAATATAGGAAAACACTTCTTTGCAAATCGCAAAGATGGTCGTCGCATATTGCGAATTAAGAATCGCTCCTAAGGCTTGTGATTACATAGATCCTTCAAGTATCAAAGCGCGTATTCGCATTTTGCGAATGAGGTTTAACGTGTCTCATTTTGCGTTGCGCCGGTAATGAATTTTGTCAGAACTTTGTTTATCAATTCTTTGTTTATTGATTCTTTGTTTATTCATGGCGACTCGTGCCTGAACCCTTTACCATCTCAACCAACCTAACATTAGCCTTTTGCGGAGTACAAAGATGGGCCGTTGGCGACCTCCTGCTGAGAAGAGTTCACCGTACATTACCAAGGAAGGGTATGAGCGCCTGAATGGCGAGCTTAAGTACCTCTGGAGGACTAAACGCCCTGAGGTTACACAGGCACTCAGCGAAGCGGCAGCCGAGGGCGACCGCTCAGAGAACGCGGAGTACATCTACCGTAAAAAGGAGCTGCGTGAGATTGATCGTCGCGTACGCTATCTCTCGAAGCGTCTGGATGGCATAAAGGTGGTAGAGCACCTGCCGAGTGATCAGAGCCGTATCTTTTTTGGTGCTTGGGTCACGCTGGCTGATGAGGAGGATAATCAGCGCACTTACCGAATAGTCGGTGCCGATGAGATTGATCCTAAGCTGGGCTATATCAGCGTTGATTCACCCATCGCTAAGCTGCTGCTTAAAAAAGAGGTCGGCGACGAGCTGGAGTTCACTACGCCTGATGCTGAGCTGAGGTGGTATGAGATTGTCGAGATTCGCTACGGCCTGTAGCGCTCCTCGCTAATCACCGCGTTAACCATTAATCACCGCAGAACCACCCTGGTGGGCGTTTCTAAACTGGCGACGGATCTGCAGGGCGATACGCTCTAGACGCCGGCGGCTCTTATCGAACAGCACGGTGTCACCATCCTCATAGTAGTAGCCTAGCTGCGCGGGCATTCCTGACTGAGGCTGGAACAGCGATCCGCGGGTCTGGCCCGAACACTCAAACTTACCTGGCTGACGTTTAGAGTGGCGCAGTTGATTGCCACTCCAGCGTGGCGCTTGGTCAGCCCCCTCAACCAGACAAATCTTTATATTTTTTAGAACCAACGCGACCCCTTTGTTCTCACCCCTTAGCTCAAACATATTGAGCTTTGGCTCGCGCCCCGCCGCCACGGTAATAAAGCCGTATTTGTCGTTGTTACGGTAGAGGCTAACCACCTGCCGACCGTTACCCACAACCATTGTACGGTCGCGCTGGTAGTGGTTTAGCGCCAGCGGGTTGCTCATCTGATAGAGCGGTGCGTGTAGGAAATGGTCGAGCAGCAGCTCTGGCAGGGAGTTGTCTGTCGCTTGCGCCGCAGAGGCGGCAAGTGCGAGCAGAAACGGTGCTCTCTTCTTCAGGATAGTGCGCAGCATGCTACCAATCTCTTTCTAATTGAGGTCTTGGCTAAAAACTACGCAAGACACACGCCAATTTCACAGAGGAAACAGACATCAAACTGTCCGTTCAGTTAACGGCTATACGCAAGAAAGATTAAAAGAGTGCAGAAAAGAGATGGTGGGTCGTATAGGATTCGAACCTATGACCAATTGGTTAAAAGCCAACTGCTCTACCAACTGAGCTAACGACCCGGGGGTTTGAGGTCGGTGAGAATGGTGGGTCGTATAGGATTCGAACCTATGACCAATTGGTTAAAAGCCAACTGCTCTACCAACTGAGCTAACGACCCCCACCGATCTCGGGCTTGGCTCCTCGAGCTGGACTCGAACCAGCGACCAATAGATTAACAGTCTACTGCTCTACCAACTGAGCTATCGAGGAAAAACCCTTTTTTATCCTAATGGCGGAGGGACAGGGATTCGAACCCTGGGAGCCTCTCGACTCGTCGGTTTTCAAGACCGGTGCTTTCGACCACTCAGCCATCCCTCCGTTAGGATGGGCGCAGATTCTACCGTGATATTTATTTTCGTCAACACTTGGTTTGATCTTTTTTATAAAAAAGTTTGTAACTGATTAATTATTAAGCAGATCTGTACAAATAACGATCAAAATGTGTCAAATAGAGGTGAAATAAGATGCGAGCAGCCACTGGCCCTGCCCGCTCTGTTGGAATTGATCTCTTAAATTAGCTCGATTCAGAGAGCTCCGCTTAGCTCTTCTAACTGTTCCCGATCTAGGATAGTTAGCACCCCCTGCTTCTCAGCAATAAGATCCAGACGTTTAATCTCAGCGAAATGACGCGACACCGTTTCGACGGTTAAGCCAAGATACTGCCCAAGCTCGCGTCGGCTTAGCGGCAAGGGCGAGGCGTCGCTCTCCTCACCGACCCAGTCCAGCACAAACCAGGCGACCCGAGCTTTGGATTTAAGCAGACTGACGTGAGTGAGGTGCTCTTCGGTGCGCATCACCTGCTGCAGGGCGCGTTCGATAATCGCTTGGTTGATAGCGGGGCTCTGCTCACGCAGCTCTTTCAGGCGTTCAACAGAGAGCTGACAGAGTTCTACCTCACCTAGGGCTTCAGCCGTGTGGCGGTAGTTGGCATCAATCACCAGCTTCTCGTAGCCAAAGAGGTCACCAGGGCGCACGATACGCACGATCTGAGCCTCACCCTCGGAGTTGAAGCGGGTCAGCTTCACAAAGCCCCGACGCAAGGTATAGATGAGGTTGAGGCGCTCGCCCTC
>Ga0209961_1000081_pt1 | contig 35558 bp, 29 predicted proteins | sample SalPonA_B_H2O_MG_FD_185719 | JGI IMG/M metagenome (GOLD analysis project Ga0209961, IMG submission 185719) | Water microbial communities from South San Francisco under conditions of wetland restoration - Salt Pond MetaG R2A_B_H2O_MG (SPAdes)... | ecosystem: Environmental > Aquatic > Non-marine... | reverse complement strand
AATCCGTTTGAGTTTATCTGGGATCACTGAAGAACTTGATAGACACATCACACACACTGCACAACTCTGCCGTTTTGATAATAATGCCCAAGGGGCAGAAAAACGGTACATTTAAGGTGAGTAAAACCCTGCATCTCTTTTGGGCGAAAGTGCTCGGAAGTAGTGCGCATATTTTGTAGTGAGTAAACACTAAAAAATAAACCTTTGATTAATATATATTTTTTATAATGGCATCGATTTTGCCTTATTTATTATGAATAATAAGTTGTCTTGTCCCCAATTAGATAAACTTAATCACAATTTAAACAGGCAATGGTGCCCACGTCGAATCATTTCGGCGTGGGCTTTTTTTTGGAAAAATTATGAACAAAACACACAGCAGTATAAAAGCATCAAATATTCTCGTAGTCGGAAATGGTATGGTAGGTCACCATTTTGTTGAACAAGTTCGGCAACTATCCGACGAGCTTTCTATTCAAGTTTTATCAGGTGAATCGAGATTAGCGTACGATCGTGTGCATTTATCCGAGTTTTTCAAAGATAAAACAGAAAGTGGCCTAGCCCTAACGACAGAAGAATCTTACCAAGCACAAAACATAGAATTTGCTTACGAAAAAATTGTGACAGATATAGATAAAGAAAATAAATATGTCACAACAGAAGATGGAACAACCTATGCTTACGACAAATTAGTGCTAGCCACCGGTTCTTATCCTTTTGTCCCCCCTATTCCAGGCAATGACCAAGCGCATTGTCACGTATACCGAACTATAGATGACCTTTACGCGATGCAAGCATCTGCCAAAGAAAGTAAAGTAGGTGTGGTTATTGGTGGTGGGTTACTAGGTTTGGAGGCTGCTAATGCGTTAAAAGAACTTGGGTTAGAAACACATGTTGTCGAGTTTGCCCCACAACTCATGGCCGTCCAAGTTGATAGTCGTGGGGGAGAATTACTCGCAAAAAAAATTACCGATCTAGGTGTGACTGTCCATACGAGTAAAGCAACTGACAGTATTCAGCCTTCAACTAACACCCGATATGTCATGCAGTTCTCTGACGGTACTGAACTTGCTACAGATATGATTGTTTTTTCTGCAGGAATAAGACCATCTGACCAACTAGCTAGAACTAACGATATAGCGATTGGTCCGCGTGGTGGTATTGTAATCGATAATTATTGTCAAACCTCTGCTGAAGATATCTATGCAATCGGTGAATGTGCACTTTGGAATGAGCAAATATTTGGCCTTGTCGCACCTGGATATAGTATGGCAAGAACGGCTGCAGGTATGATTGTTAAAAATGATACCAGTAAAATTGCGGCATTTACCGGTGCAGATATGAGTACTAAATTAAAGTTGATGGGAGTGGAAGTTGGCTCAATTGGCGATGCTCATGCCAGAACACCAGAAGCCCAAACTTACATTTATGAAAACCAGCCTGAAGATATTTATAAGAAAATAGTCGTTGATAAAAAAGGTCGTTATTTATTAGGTGCTGTACTTATAGGCGATACATCTGATTATGATACTTTATTGCAATATGCCCTGAATAATATTGCCTTACCGAAAAACCCAGAAAGTTTGATTTTACCGTCAACTTGCGATAGCCCAAGTTTAGGGCCTGATGTCTTACCTGCAACAGCAAGTATATGCTCATGCCATAATGTGACTAAATCAGATATTATCTCAGCAATGGATGCTGGTGAAACATCTTTGGCAGGGATCAAAACGTGTACGAAAGCGAGCACGGGTTGTGGCGGATGTACGGCTTTACTGAAAAGCGTTGTCGATAGTGAATTAAGTAAGCGCGGTGTAGAAGTTAACACTGATATTTGTGAACATTTTGCTTATTCGCGCCAAGAGTTATTCAATATCATCAAGGTGAAAGGTTACCGCTCTTTTGCAGCACTTATAAAGGAAGAGGGTAAAGGACATGGCTGCGAAATTTGTAAACCCGCGGTTGGCTCGATTCTAGCCTCGGTTCATAATGATTACATCCTGCAACAAGAACATATAGCGCTACAAGATACCAACGATACTTATCTTGGAAACATGCAAAAAGATGGCACGTATTCCGTAGTCCCTAGAGTACCCGGTGGAGAAATCACTCCTGATAAATTAATCCTTCTAGGCCAAGTGGCTAAAGACCATAAACTGTATACCAAAATAACGGGTGGCCAACGTATTGATTTATTTGGTGCAAAAGTGAATGAACTACCTGATATATGGCAAAAACTGGTCGATGGTGGTTTTGAGACAGGACATGCTTATGCCAAAGCCTTGCGTACAGTCAAGTCATGTGTAGGTAGAACTTGGTGTCGTTTTGGCGTGCAGGATTCTGTAGGTACCGCAATTGATCTGGAGAATCGTTATAAAGGACTGCGTGGTCCACACAAAATTAAATTTGCGGTTTCGGGATGTACGCGAGAATGTGCAGAAGCTCAGTCTAAAGATATTGGGATCATTGCTACAGAAAACGGATGGAATCTATATGTATGTGGCAATGGAGGAATGAAACCTCGACATGGAGACTTATTTGCTACTGATTTAAGTACGGAATTACTCGTCACATATATCGATCGGATCCTTGCATTCTATGTCAAAACAGCAGACAGATTACAACGGACCAGTACATGGATGGAAAACTTAGAAGGTGGTTTAGATTACCTCAAAAATGTCATTATCGAGGATTCTTTGGGTATTTGTGATGAACTTGAAGCCCAAATGGCATTGGTCATTGATACCTACCAATGTGAATGGAAAACCACATTAGAAAATGAGGATTCTCTGAAACGTTTCCGTCAATTCGTAAATAGTAAAGAAACAGATAATACGATTCAGTTTGTCCAAGAACGTGGACAAATTCGCCCTGCAACTGAAGCAGAAAAAGCGTTAGTAAATGACGAAAAAAACATTGATATTATCCAAATAGCCTAGGAATGATGATGAATACTTTAACTCAGGAAATGCTACTTAAAGCATCAAGCCAATGGTTTCAAATATGTACTATGTCGGACCTTATTGAGGATTCTGGTGTATGTGCCCTACTCCCATTTATAAAAACAGATACACAAAATCAAATCGCTATTTTCTATGTTAACAATGAAGTTTATGCGACGAGCAACTGGGACCCAGTAGGCAAAGCACAAGTAATTTATCGGGGTATCATTGGTAGTACAAATGGTGAATTGTATATTTGTAGTCCTTTATATAAGCAAAAATATTCTCTAAAGACCGGAATATGTCTAGATGATAATGAGCTTTATATTCCGGTATATAAATGCAAAGTAGACCAGGAAAAGATACATATTTTAATTGATGCATCTAACCTAGAGGTGACTCAATAATGTCTCAAGTGATACCCGCATTAGATAAATTTATTCAGTCGCAAAAGCGTTCTGCGCACTTCTCTCCTAAAGGTTTCGTTTCTCTAGTAGGTGCTGGACCTGGTGACGCTGAGTTACTTACGATAAAAGCATATAAGGCCATACAAGCAGCGGAAGTTGTGTTGTATGACTGCCTAGTAGATGAATCAATATTAGCCCTCATTCCTGACAATTGTATCGTAGAATATGTCGGTAAACGTGCTGGTCGGCATAGTATGATTCAACAAGATATATGTCAGCGTATTGTATATTACGGTCTGCAAGGTAAACATGTTGTGCGCCTTAAAGGTGGCGACCCTGCTGTATTTGCGCGTACTCATGAAGAAACTCAAGCATTGGAAAATGCATATATAGAATACTGTATTGTGCCGGGGATCACGGCAGCCTCGGGTGCATCTGCTTACACAGGTATTCCATTAACACAGCGAGATTGTGCTACATCGGTCTCATTCATGACAGCAAGTTTACAATCTCCTGATCAGGAACCCGATTGGCAGAAGATCGTTGCGAACAGTCGTAAGCAAACTATTGTGATATATATGGGTCTACGCAAGTTAGCTCAAATTTCACAACGCTTTACGGCACATGGGATGCCTTTTGATACTCCAATTGCTATTGTTGACAAAGCATGTACCAAGGAGCAAACCGTCCTAAAAGGAGATTTAAGCTCTATAGGACAACAAATATCTTCGGCCAATCTACAAGGACCCGCACTTATTATCATTGGGGAAACGGTTAATCACCAACAGCGCATAAGTCAATATTCTTATGCTGAATATATGACAACCATAATGCATAGCAAGGCAAATTAAAATGCAAAGAGTAACTGAGCCGTTACTCGTCTATCTAATTTAGGAATTATGCCTAATATGTTTTTTATGGTGCATTACAAATCAGATAATGCACCATTTAGTGGATATTCATTGATTTTACTCTCCATACTTTTTGAAAGAAAAATAAAATCACAACTTATCAATCACTTAAACCATCTTGCGAAGCTAAGCAAGGTTTAAAACTAATGGTCTATTTTTTGCAATGAACAAATTAAATCACTTCTGTCATCATTATTCATGAAAGCCTTGTTATCATTTAAGCAAAAACTACATAAACAAATTTTTCTGACTAAACGTCTGCAAGCTTCAGAACAACTTACTCGCTTTCAGTTCATTAAAACAGTGTGTAATCTTATTCATGAGACTCAAAAAGAACGTGGTCTAACCAACATCTATTTAGGCAGTAAAGGTGAATTATGTGGCGAGGAGCGCAAAAAACAAGCCCATATAAACCAATGTTTATTTAGTGATTTAATCACTCTATTTGATGACAAAGAACTAACACAATACTTAACCAGTGATCCTCAAGCTATTCTTTATTTGACGCGTATTACTGTGGCTTTTGAAAAGCTGCAACTGCTGCAAACGTTTATTCAGCAGCATAGTGTTACACCACTTGAGATGATTAATTATTTCAACACTAGCGTAGAGTTATTACTTAATTTCTTGTTTCATCTCATCCATGTCAACCTAGAAGCTAAAACAAAGAAGCCAGTCTTGGGTTTGTATCATTTATTACAAGCAAAAGAATATACCGGTCAAGAGCGTGCTTGGGGTGCATTAGGATTTGCAGAAACGCACTTCTCAGATTGTATTTGTTTACACTTGGCTACACTGCAAAATAAACAGCAAACAGCATTGGATGCATTCAAACAGAATAGCCATTATAAAAATAAAGATTTACTCGACGATCTTGATGCGCATTCTACATTTTTAGAAATCGCGAAGCTGAGAAAGTTAATTGCAAAAATGAGTATGGATGATGAGGTTGCTAGCTCAATAAGCGCGATTTGGTTTGAGTTATTCAGTCATAGAATTGATGCACTTCATCATATTGAACTCTCTGTCTTATCACAGTTACACAGACAAGCTATCGATGAAAATAACCGCTTACAAGCTCAGGATGTTGAACATTTTATTGCAGAGCATTTTCCGCCAACAACCCAAACAAAAAAACAAGATTTACTAAAATTCACGAATGAAGATACATGTACTATATTGCAAACGCCAGAACCAAATCTAGCAGATATATTAAATACCAAAGATAATCACTCTATAGATGATTTACTCGCAGAACAAACTGACCGTATCAAAGCAATATCAAGTGAATTAAAAGAAGCGCGAGATGCATTAGAAGAACAAAAAGTTATTTACCAAGCAAAATTAATACTTATAGAAAAGCTGAAACTTAGTGAAAAAGAAGCACATTCACAAATGCAAAAAACAGCAATGCATACTCATAAGTCACTTTTGGATATTGCAAAACTGATCCTACAACAAAATACAACCTTACATTAATATCTGATAAGAGAAACTAAGTAAATTATTGTGCCACTAGGCTTTGCACCCGACGGTAAAAAGACTCCCTACCTTTCGCATATTTCGCGCCACCGGCTTTGGGCCAATTGGAATTAAGCGCAATTACTAAGTCATTGTTAGGATCAATAAACAGCCCTTGGCCAAAGATCCCTCGCGCTTCAAAACTTCCATCATTATTGGTCCACCATTGAAAACCATAACCCTTGGTATCCGATCCAATATCCGCTTGTGTGGTCGTCGCTTTAGCAAACCAATCAGCAGGGACAATAGATTGACCATCAACCACTGCACCATGCATAACAAACTGTGCAAAACGCAAGTAATCGCGCACAGTTGCTTGTACACAACAACCACCAATTTCACTACCAGATGGACCTAAGACCCATGAAGCGTCGTGTTCAGTACCGATGTTTTGCCAGACTTTTTCAGTCAAATAAGCGGATAATGTTTTACCAGTTGCTTGGCTAACCAACAACCCAATTAAATTAGTCTCTCCGGTACTGTATAACCAACGTGCACCTGGCTCTTTGGCTCTAGGTAATTGGCGCATATAACTCGCTATCGCATCCACACCAGGCTCAGGTGAATGAAAGTTAAATTTAGAAACATCCGAATTAATATCAGAATAGTCTTCATCCCAAGCAATCCCAGAAGTCATTGTGAGTAGTTGTTCTATGCTAACCGCATCATAGGCACTACCCTGCATGGATGGAATATAATCAGTTACTTTATCGTCAAGGCTTTTGATATAGCCATCTTTAATCGCTGCGCCAACCAAGGTTGAAGTGAAAGATTTAGCCACCGAAAAACTAGTCCATTTATCATCTTTCCCCATACTTAAACCGTAGCGCTCTAGCCTGATTTTACCCTTGTGTAAAACAACAACACCTGCAACACGCAAATCATTCATGAATGTATCCAGTTCTGCAGGGGGAAGCTCCAAGGGTGCACCGATGGGTAAAGGACTGACTTTCTGACTGGTATAAATTGTATTTTTAGGCACCACAGGTAAGCTATCTAAAGAACGAAAACCTGCATCTCTTTGTTCAGTGCTCCAAAACAATACATTGATATCCGCTGGGGGATTCAATATTAAATAGCGCAAATGGCGGTCTGTATTAAACCAAATTAAAGAACCAATGAGAACGATAACTAGAGGTATACCGATTAACCATTTACGCATGCAAATCTCCCAGCTAAACAAGTAAAATTTTAAATCCAACTAAGATTAACACAATGCCACCAAATATTTCCGCTTTACCGGCTAAATATGTACCACCTTTTGTACCAATAAACACACCAATCCAACTGAAAAGAAAGACAACTGCAGCAATGACAAAACCAGCGATAAACACCGAAATATCAAACAGTGTTAGAGAAAAACCAGCAGCCATAGCATCAATACTTGTTATAAAAGCAAGGAGCAACATAACTTTATGTGTGACGTCTGTATCTAACTCATCTGCTTGGTCAAAATATGATCCATATATTGCTTTGCCTCCTAAAAAAACCAGTAAGACGCACGAAAGCAAGTTCGCATATGGTGCTATCCATTGATAAAGACCTAAACCTGTTACATGACCAATAAAGAGCATGAATACGTGGAAAATAGCGAAATATATACCTAGATAAAAACCTAAGAATACATTTTTCCTGGAATGCTTTGTTCCCATGCCTATGGACACCGCAAATGAATCCATACTGAGGGCAAAGGCTAATATAAGAAAATCAAAAATATTGAATCACTCTTTTGCAGAAATTATTTTAAGTATACCAATAAACCACTCATGCAGATTAACTAAAAATTGTAATGTAATTAGCGCTAAAAATCGAAAGTCCCTTGTTTGTCATTTTCCGCTTTGCGCCAATCCAAAGAACGTCGGTTCAGCAAATGCAGATCAACGCGTCCATTCTGAATGTTTTCACAAAGGGTAATGGCTTCGTTCAGTTGTTGTTGAGACATATGCTGGTATGCCGGCGCTGAGATTTTGTTGTACCAAACATCTTGGCAGATATTATCCAATACCACCCGAGCAAAACAATGATCTTCGGATATAGGCCAGTGCCGATGAGTATTTTTGGCAAGCTCCGGCAAAGTCTTATTGATGAATGCTAGATATCGGTTTTGCAAGTCTGTGATCATTATTTACATACTACCTAAGTAAATTAGGATAATGTTTTAACAACATAAGTAAGTCACTTTCAGTAAGTAGAGCCTTACCGTAATTGGTTATTGCCGCCCCCATTCCTTACCACCCATTTCCACTAGTCGGGACGCCGCTCGTCGAAAAGAAAAGGCGAGATCGTTGGCCGACGAAAATTGTGCCAATGACACGCCAATTAGCCCCGTCGCCGACCACTCAACATATTCACCTTCTTTGGTGCGGATCATAGTCGTCGCAAAGGAACTCGAATTACCACCCTTCTCACTGACAAACAATTCTTCATCCCCATCACGGCTTTCGACTTGTGCCGTAAAATCGACAAACAATTCGTCGAGCGGGACGTGTGCCGAAAGCACCAAGCGGGTCCGAGATTCATAACACGCATCAATGAGGGTGACGAATCGTCGTGCTTCGTTGAGGCGGTTGGCTCCCAGTTGGGGTACGTCGTCTATGATGAGGACCGGAAATCGGCTGCAGAGGGAAATGAAATCGGCAGCTCCAAGCGGCTGGTCGCACAACTCGGAAAAGTCAAACCAGGCGCATCGCTTATTCAATCGAGCGACCTGGACGGTGCGACCAAAGAGAACGGGAATGTTCTCGGTCTCAGTACCGGATGCAGTACCACCGAATATTTCTTCTAACTGCGCCCGTATGTTGTTATCAATACTAATATCGTCATGAGCATCCTTGTTTGACCAAAAATAGGATTGACCATCGGCTTGCGTTTCGAGTCGATAATCCTTCTGGGAATCCTCCATGGAAATAATGTCAAACGAGTGTTTCAATGTGTCAATGAATGGCAAGAAGAGGGAACGGTTAAGACCTCCTTCATACAAGGCATCGGGTCTACGATTAGACGTTGCCACCATCACAACATTGTAATTCAATAATAATAAAAATAATCGCTTCAAAATCATGGCATCGGCAACGTCTGTCACCTGAAATTCATCGAAACAGAGGAGTTGTGCTTCCTGCGCCAATTGTTGTGCAATGATAGGAATCGCATCACTTCGTGGGTGTTTCTGGTTGTAGACAAAGATTCGGTGATGGACGTCTAGCATGAATTCATGGAAATGGACGCGGCGTTTGGTAATTGTTGCGTAGTTTTTGCTGTTACTATGGCTGTCATTATTACTGCAATAATCATCATCAGGAGCAATTACCGACGCGTAAAAGAGATCCATTAGAAAGCTCTTGCCGACCCCTACCGGTCCATGAATGTAAATGCCTCGCGGTGGCAGGCCAAAAGACCACAGGTGGAACTTCTTGCGAAGAAAAGACTGAGCGGATGCCAGGGAACGAGTCAGTAACAGTAGACAGCTGCTTCGGCTACTTTGTGTCGGTTCATCGATACTTACGGTTACAGGGGGGAGTGAGGCAAGAGACTCATGCAAGGCATCGAGTTTTGACGCCAGAGCAAACTGTGCGTCATCTCGATGCATTTCACCGGCGTCCACCTTGAGTTTATACGCTGCAGACACTGGGCCTGTCGAGTGGCTCCGCTGAGCGACGCGATGCTGTGCTATCGTCTTTTTCATCATCTTTTTTATCAAAGTCTCCATCACGGAGCTAATTAGTTTATCAACATGATGATGTAATACGTAAAATTTCTGTATGGGTATCAAATAGATTTGTATTAAAGACTCAAATTGCGAAGTTCATTATGCCCGTCAACGCTCTCGACCAAAGTTCTTAGGCGCATAATGTTGGTTGAATTCCCTTTGCGGACTAAAGACAGTCAAACTTAGTTGATTGCTGTTACTAAAGAGCGAGATGTTGTGCATCTCGCCCAACTTTTTATTACTTAAAGTTTATTCCACTGTCACCGACTTCGCCAAGTTACGCGGTTGATCGACATCTGTTCCTTTGATCAATGCTACATAGTACGACAACAACTGTAACGGAATTGTATAGATGATCGGAGCGATAGACGCATGGCAATGAGGGACTGAAATGACACGCATTGTATCGTCAGACGCAAATTGCGCATCTTTATCCGCGAAGACATACATAATACCGCCACGTGCACGCACTTCTTCAACATTGGATTTGAGCTTCTCTAATAACTCATTGTTCGGTGCTACTACGATGACTGGCATCTCATCATCAATCAATGCCAAAGGACCATGCTTAAGTTCACCTGATGCGTAAGCTTCAGCGTGAATATATGAAATCTCTTTGAGCTTCAATGCCCCTTCCATCGCTATCGGATATTGCTCACCACGACCCAAGAATAACGAGTGGTTTTTATCTGCAAACTCTTCGGCTAGGGCTTCAATGCCGTCAGTTAGCAATAAGGTTTCTTCTAATTTTGCTGGCAAGCTTTGTAGTCCCGCTAAAATATCAGCTTTATCATCGGCAGATAAGCCATTATGCTCACCAATCGCCAACGTTAGTAATAAGAACGCTGTTAGCTGCGTAGTAAAGGCTTTGGTTGATGCAACCCCAATTTCTGCGCCAGCTTTGGTCATAAACGCCATATCTGACTCACGTACTAAAGAGGAACCCGCCACGTTACAAATCGTTAAACTCGACATATAACCAGATTCTTGGGCTAGACGTAATGCCGCTAGCGTATCTGCTGTTTCTCCTGATTGAGAAATCGTGACTAACAAGCTGTTTGGATGTACCACTGACTTGCGGTATCTGAACTCAGATGCAATCTCAACATTACACGATACATTGGCGTATTGTTCTAGCCAATAGCGCGCCGTCATACCGGCGTGATAACTCGTACCACACGCAATGATTTGCACGTGTTGGACACTGGATAATAACGCATCTGCATTTTCCCCAAAGATACCTTTGGCAATACCTGCTGCATCGACACGGCCGGCTAATGCATTGCGCACAACAGAAGGTTGCTCGTGAATTTCTTTTAACATGTAGTGACGGTATTGACCTTTGTCACCAGCATCATGCTCTACATTTGATTCAATAATCTCACGTTCAACGGGCTGACCATCTTTATCAAATACAGTCACTTCACGACGTGTGATTTCTGCAACGTCGCCTTCTTCTAAGAACATAAAACGGCGTGTAACCGGTAGTAGTGCCATCTGATCTGATGCAATGAAATTTTCACCTAGGCCTAAACCTATAACAAGAGGTGAGCCTGAACGGGCTACAATCACGCGTGAAGGATCATGCTGATCCATAATAACGGTACCGTATGCTCCCTCGAATTTCTGTACCGCAGCCTGTACAGCACTGAGTAAGGAAGCGTGCTCTTCTAATAACGAGTGGACGGTATGTGCAATAGTTTCAGTGTCGGTATCCGTACTGATCTCATAGCCTTTCTGGACTAAATCGGCACGTAGTTCTTGGAAGTTTTCAATGATCCCGTTGTGTACAACTGAAATACGGTTTGACGAGTAATGTGGGTGGGCGTTGTTTTCTGTTACGCCACCATGCGTTGCCCAGCGCGTATGTGCAATACCCGTAGTGCCAACACCATTCTCTGGCGTGATAGCATCTGCTAAGGCCTGTACTTTACCCGTACGACGCACGCGATTATAGGTACCATCGGTACTTAATAGAGCCACTCCTGCTGAGTCATAACCACGATATTCAAGGCGTTTTAGACCTTCTAGTAAAATCTCTACAACATTACGTTCTGCAACTGCACCGACTATTCCACACATATTACTTTTCCTTTTTTGACGTTGTTTTAACCACAACACCCTTTTGATTGATTTGATGCACTGCATCTTCACTAATTAGGTTATCGGTCACCAAGGTCGATATGTTTAACCAAGGTAACTCTAAATTTGGCATTTTTTTACAAAGCTTGTTCGATTCAGCTAACACAATAGTCTGGTCAGATACGGCAGACATGACTTGAGAAAGTTTTGTCAGCTCATGGAACGTCGTTGTGCCTTGGGCTAAATCAATACCAGAAGCACCGACAAATGCCATTTCAAAGTTATAGGACGCTATCATCTTTTCTGACATTTGCCCTTGAAATGACTGCGATAAAGGATCCCATGTGCCGCCACACATTAATATGGTTGCATTCTTGCTATGCTCGGTTAGTGCTGTCGCAACTGGTAAAGAGTTGGTCATCACGACTAAATTTGGGATCTTTTGTAAAAACGGAAGCATCTGCGCGGTTGTCGTGCCGCTATCTAAGATAATCCGTGCACCGGCAGGAATAAGACTGGCCGCTAATTCTGCAATATCAGATTTGTTCTGATCAAACGCTAACACATCATTGGGCTGAGATGGCTGTTGAACCAATACCGCACCACCATGCGTTCGAATACAAAATTCTTGCCTTTCCAACTCAGATAAATACTTTCGAATCGAAACCTCGGAGACCGATAAATTTTTGGCAAGACTCAATACATTAACCGAACCACTAGCCATAAGTGCTTCTTTTATATGTATTAATTTGGGATTATCAACTCTCATCAAAAATTACTCGTTATCTACAAGCTTGTAAAAAGAATAAGGATTATAAAGAAAAGTTTCGTTTTGTAAAGATAACTGCTAATTAAAACTATTTACTCCAACTTTAACTTTCGATTCGAAAGCAAATGACTAGGGTAATAAATTTTTTGTATAAAAAAAGAGCCGAGTGCATCATCCAACACAGTTGGGTATCTACACGAAGCTCCATTTTTATTTTATCCAACAAGTATATGACTGAGATTACGTCTTGTAAGAAGTATAGCTAGTGAAATTTACTTCTTAGTCGGTCTTGGCCAGTCTGCAATTTCGCGTTGCTTTGCACGCGCTATCGCTAAGTTATCATTCTCAACATCTTTACTGATTGTTGAACCGGCACCCACAGTAGCGTTATCGCCAATTGATACTGGTGCGACTAAAGAAGAATTCGAGCCAACAAAAGCATTTGTTCCAATCACCGTTTTAGACTTATTCACGCCGTCATAATTACAAGTAATCGTCCCTGCTCCGATATTCGCATTTGCTCCTACAATCGCGTCACCCAAGTACGTCAAATGGTTTGCTTTAGCCCCACGGCCTAAAATCGTTTTCTTCATTTCCACAAAGTTACCGACCTTAGACCCTTCATGCATTTTAGCACCAGGGCGTAAGCGTGCATAAGGACCTACTTGGCAGTTTGCGTCAACTTCTGCGTCTTGAATAATTGAGTTAGCTTCGATGACTGTACCAGCTGCGACCGTACAATTCTGTAACAGGCAATTTTGACCAATCACTACGTTATCGCCTAGAACTACATTGCCTTCAAAAACGCAGTTCACATCAATACTGACATCGTTACCAACCTTCAACTCACCACGCACGTCAAAACGTGTAGGATCAGCTAAACTAGCACCACTGAGCATAGCTAATTCAGCTTGTTCTAACTGAAAAGCGCGTTCTAATCTGGCTAATTGCACACGATTATTCACACCTTCCACCTCATGAACCTTAGATGGATGTGCTGCTCGTATGCGTTTGCCTTCTTTTGCAGCCATTTCAATCACGTCTGTTAAATAGTACTCACCTTGGGCATTGTCATTAGATAACTCACCTAACCAACGTTTTAAATCAGCACCATTCATCAACATCATACCGGTGTTAATTTCATTAATAGTGAGTTGCTCAGGAGATGCATCTTTATGCTCAACAATCGCAGAAATGTTATCACCGTCACGAATAATTCGGCCCATACCAGTTGGGTCGTCTAAGTGCACTGTTAATAGTGCAAAATCTGCGTCCGCTTTTACAGCAACGAGACGTTCTAGTGTCTCTGTTTTAATCAAAGGAGCATCGCCCACTAAGATGAGTACATCATCTTCATCACGAATGTGAGGAACCGCTTGTTGTACTGCATGACCAGTCCCTAGTTGCTCCGTCTGTAAGCACCAGTTTAGTGTTGGTTCATCAATACGTTCTTGGAGAAGTTCTGCACCATGCCCATAAATTAGATTGATCTGCTCAGCGCCTAATGCTTTTACCGAATCAATGATACGCTGTACCATTGGTTTACCCGCAATAGGATGCAATACTTTGGGTAGACCAGATTTCATGCGAGTGCCTTTCCCGGCAGCGAGGATCACAACTGATAGTGACATGAATATTCCTTGAATAATAAATTGCGCAAGATCTTACAATAATCTGCAAAAAAATGTTAGTGACTCATCTAAGCGATTTTCTTAGGTCCTAACAAACCAGACGTCAGTGCAATACCAAATAAAATCACACTACCACCTACAATCATTATCGGCGTGATGACTTCATTCAATAGCACCGCCCCCCAAATTAAACCAAATAATGGGACTAAATATCCGACATATAATGCTTTGCTTGGCCCAACCTTCATGATCAAATCAAAATACAAAATATATGCGACTCCAGTACAAACTGCAGCCAGTAATAAAACAGCTGTCCATGCTTCAACTGAAGGTAGAACTGTAGGAGGATAAAGAATGACTAATGGTAACAAGACTAAAGCAGAGATGGCTTGAGAGCCCATTGCAATGGCTAATGGTTTCACACCCTGTAGATGTTTTTTCATATAACAAATGGCCCAACCATAACAGAACGTAGCACCTAGACAGGAAAACATAGGTAATAAGCTGACCCCTTTAAAAGACAGAGCGTCAAAGCTAAGTAAGTACACACCAACAAACCCACAAACAAAACCTAACTTAGCCAAATGTGAGATCTTATCTCGTAGCCAAAGCCATGCCAATAAGGCGCCAAATAAGGGAGCAGTTCCGTTTAAAAGCGATGTCAAGGCTGCAGGTAAATGCATACTACCATAGCCAAATAAGCAAAATGGGATAGCGGTATTGGTTAAGCCAATTACTGTAATAGGTTGCCAATAACGCAGCATATCTTTCATTTGTTTCTTATATACTACAAACGGTAATAACACGAGGGTGGCTAATAAAGCGCGGATTTCGACCATAGCCCAAACTCCGAACTCAACAACTGAGATACGCATCAGCATAAATGATGCCCCCCAGATCATGCCTAACAATAGCAATTTCGCGAGTTCAATATTAGGCATACTTTGCTTCGTGCTCCAATAACCAAGATTTATTATCTAGGCCACTAGCATAGCCTGTTAATTTACCATTTTTACCAATCACTCGATGACAAGGTACAATAATCGCGATAGGGTTTTTTCCATTGGCTAAACCAACCGCTCTAACGGCTTTGGGCTTATTTATACGCGTTGCAATATCCAGGTAAGAATATGTTTCTGCAAAAGGAATCTCACACAATGCAGACCACACTGAATTTTGAAAATCGCTACCCTGAGCAGCTAGTGACACCTTAAACTCTTGTAAATCCCCCGCAAAATATGCAGCTAACTCAGTGACTGCTTGCTCGGTATGTGAGTTAATATTCTCACTAACTAAATCTGTTGGTGGATCACAAAATTGGACAGCTGTAATCCCATCTTCATCCGCTGAAATGCGTAGCCAAGACAAATCTGTTTGTAAATATTGCTCATACATCACTTACTGTCCTTTTTCTGCAGCTTTTCTAATGTAGACCACTCCCATAGCAACAAACAAAGGTAGCTTCGCCAAGGTTTAGCCGCATTTGTGTCCAAATCGTGTTTAGTCAATTGCTGTCGCACAATCAAATCATTATCTAGCATCACATCTGTTTCAGCAAATCCACGCAAACGAATATAGTTTATAGTCCAAGGACCTATACCTTTGACGGCTAACAGACTCTCTAATGCCTCGCTTTGAGAACCGACATGGAGAGTAGCGGAGGACAGAGCATGAGGGGACTCAATTGTTGAGTTTGAATCAGAAATAGCGTTTAACTCAGACGTAGACTCTGTCTGCAAAGATAGGGTTGACTCAGGCATATGTTGTTGCCACCAAGCAATACTATCAATTAAGGTTTGCTTGCGTCTTTCAGGCATCTTTAAACTAGAAAAATCGGTACTAACAAACACATCCACACTCGGCAAGCCAGCAGTCGTTGATATCAGCTCATCAGCAACGAGAGTCGTTTGGTTTTGAGCCCCAATTTTAGTCTGCGTTTGTACTGTGATTTGAGGTTGAGCTACTGTACCTTGTGTTTGTAGTGCCAACTCAACGACGCGATTGGCTTGTGTTACGGCGGCGCCCACCGAAACTTGCTGACCACAAATGGCTCTTAATAAAGCTTCAAAAGGTGACCATACACCAGCAATAGATAAGCCGTGATGGATCCGTTGTGCTGGAACTCCAGCTGCGGTTAAAGCACTGTTCACTTCGCTCCAAGGAGTCAAGCAACCCAGTACACGCACCATGTTTTCCCGATAATGAGTGAATTGCTCAATTGCCGTGATAGGTTTTTCAGCTAAAAGTTTTATTAAGAACTTATTCTCCTGTGGCACATACTCAGCAACTAGAACGCCCTCTGGTATGTTCCGCGCATACGTCAACTCCCCCACTTGCTCTAATTTATCAAGCGTACGCTTAGCCAAAAAATCTCTGACTGAAGGCCAGTGATAATCTGCAAAACACCTTAGTTCAAATAATTCTGACACACGTTCCCCTGGGCTAAAAACAGTTCTGTTGTGAAAACTCACTTAACTAGCGTTTGAGGTACGTATACCCCGATAAACAATTTTCGTAAAAATCAGTGAGCTTAACCCCTTCTCTTGGTTTGATATTCCCAGCAGAAACTTCTTTATCAATCAAGCGTTTGACATCTTTAGCCATCGAAGACGGGTTGTATTGCATAATGGATAGTACGTTTTCAACCGAAGACCCACGCACAATCTCTTCAATGTAGAAATCATCCGGGTCATCGTCATAACTAAAAATATGCACCTCATTCAAGCGTCCAAATAAGTTATGCATATCCCCCATTACGTCTTGGTAGGCACCGGTAAGGAATAAACCTAAATAATAGTCTTCTTCGCGTTTTAGCGGATGCATCGGGATGACATTTGAGATTTCGCGACCGACTGTAAATTTATCCAATTTGCCGTCAGAGTCACACGTAATATCCACTAATGAACAGTTTACTGTAGGTTTTTCTAAATGCCCCGTTAGTGGAATGACTGGTAAAATTTGGTCAATTGCCCAAGTATCGGCAGCCGATTGGAAAATGGAAAAATTACATAAGTACTGACTCGATAAATCAAAATCAAGTGTCTGTAATTCCTCAGGGATAAATTCAGCACCTTGTAAACGGATACGCAAGCGGTTCATGATTTGCCAATACAAAGTTTCAATTTTAGCAAGTTCTTGAATATCTACGACGCGGAACTTAAAAGCGTCGCTTGCTTGTTCTTTATATTGGGAGGCATCGTTGTAGATTTCTTGGGTATTCTCCATGGTATCCATATTTTGCGCTAATTCGCGCATATTTGTTACCAAGATATGTTCACCCGCAACAGCATCTACCGAGACTTCCGCACTATCAGGACGAATTTCACCAACAATTTCTGTAATGACACAAGAATGGTGCGCCGTGATAGCACGACCAGATTCACTGACCAAAGTAGGATGTGGGACTTTTTCCAAGTCACAAACTTCTTGCATCCCGTACACAACGTCCGCTACATACTCATCTAATGAATAATTTCGAGAAGAGTCACTCGTCGACTTGGTCCCATCATAATCAATCCCAAGGCCACCACCAATATCCACATATTGTAATTGAAAACCAAGGTGATGCATCTCTGCATAAATCAAAGCGCCTTCGTTAATTGCTTCTTTTACCGCCCTAATATCCGTTAATTGACTGCCTATATGGAAATGTAAAAGCTGTAAACAATGGCCGAAACCTTCGCTTTCAAGGTAACGCGCAGCATTTATAATTTCGCTGATGGTTAAACCAAATTTCGCTCGGTCGCCACCAGAACCTTCCCATTTGCCGCGCCCTTTTACCGACATTTTTGCGCGCACACCAATTATCGGATCGATACCAATCTCTTTCGCCACTTTGACGATAAGGTGTAATTCGGAAAACTTCTCGATGACAATGACGACTTTTCGGCCCAGACGTTGTGCTAACAACGCCAAATGCATGAACTCTTCGTCTTTATAACCGTTCAAGATAGTCAAGGCGTCAGGGGTGGTGTTATAGGCCATAACGGTTAATAACTCAGCCTTTGAACCGGCCTCTAGACCGTAGTGATAAGGCGCACCCGCCTCTACAATTTCCTCAACAACCTCACGCATCTGATTCACTTTAACCGGATATACACCTCGGTATAGCCCCATATAATTTGCTTCTGCAATGATTCGTTGAAACGTTTCGTTAAGCTGAGCCACCTGGTTACGGAGTACATCATGAAACCTTACAACAACTGGGAATTGAATATTTTCTTGTTTAATCTCTTCGATCACAGCTGCAAAATCAATCTGCATATGCTCTCTACTAGGATCGGGGGTTATACAAACATTACCTTGTTTGTTCAAACCAAAATAGCCTGCACCCCATTTCGAAATCCCATATAACGCGTCAGCATCTGAGAGTTGCCATTGATTCTTAGTTGGTCCGGTCATAACAAGCCCCTATGATTGTCGGTTATGTCCTTGAATGCAAAATGTAATTATATAACTTGTTCATTGAGATACACTAGCAATAAATCATGATTCTCTATTAGTACACTGTAAATTTACATAGTAGTTTGCGACTATAGACTCATGATTTTTTTAAAGGGTAACATTAATAGAGTTCCATAAAATTTAGATGTATCAGTGACACGCCATTTGGACTGAGTATCTAAAGTAATAAGAACAGGATCTAAACATCAATATGCTCGGTCACATTGATATTTATTCTTATAGAAGGGCTAAACCAGATTGTTTAGATTCATGTAAAAAACGAGTAAAGTTATCTTGGCCTTGCACAGGACCTCCAAGCCAAAAACCTTGAAGCTTAGTACAACCTAACTCATTAGCTTTCCTCACCATTGAATCTGTTTCAATTCCTTCTGCAACAATTTGGAGGTTTAAACTTTTGGCTAAAGCAATTGTGGCTGCAATAATTTTTTCGTTATTCGGATTATCATCCATATTTAAAAAGAAACTTTTATCAATTTTCAATTGCTGACAAGGTAGGTCAACTAAATACTTCATCGCACTGTAGCCTGTGCCAAAATCATCAATAGCAATTTCCGCTCGACACTCCTCGAGTTTTCTTAGCTGTTTGCTGGTTTCTACTGTATTTTCCATAAATTCAGTCTCGGTAATTTCAATAATAATATCTGAAAAGCTCAATTGATTATTAGCTAAAACAAGTTGTAATAATGAAAAGTGTACCGGTGAACTGATTAAACTAGCAGGGAAATTTAATGCCATTTTTAGCGAGGGAGACTCTTTTTTCCATTGCTTTAGCTGCTTTAAAGACTCATTAAACAAAAATCTGTGAAACTTTTCACTGAGCTGTTGACTAAGAATACTTTGAATTATGAGTTCTGGGTTGACCCACTCACCATTCAGGTTCCATCTGATTAATGCCTCAACCTCCGTAGGCTCATTTGTTTCCGAGTTATATATCGGCTGATAAACGACTATTAACTCTGTCGCATCAATGGCATTGGGAAGTGCATGTTTAAGTAGTCTTTTTTTATTAATTTGGGTTTCCATGGAAATATCAAAACTAGTGGAAATATTCCGACCTTTTTGTTTTGATTGATATAATGCAAAATCAGCCTCCCGCATAATATCATCGGTACTTCTAGTGATTGGTGATATTGTCGTTAATCCTATTGAAAACTTTAATGACAATAATTGATTTTCCCATTTAATGTTACCACTTATTTCTCTGATTAATTTGTTGGCTAAGCCAACTGCTTGTTCCTCATTTGTAGCTGGAAGTATGAGTGCAAATTCATCACCGCCGAGTCGCGCAGCCGTGTCTGTCTTTCTGAGAGTCATTAATAATCTAGACGCTAATTTTGTTAATAGATAATCCCCTGCTGCATGTCCAAACATGTCATTGATCTGCTTAAAGTCATCAAGATCTAGATATATCAAGGAGAATATTATGTTGGTTCTTTGGTAAGATTCGAATAAGAGAGCAAGCCTATCTAAGAACAAATTACGATTTACTAGGCCGGTTAGTGAATCGTGTAGCGCTAAATAATTTATTTCTTGCTGTAACTCCCATGTGTTTTGAGCAGTTTTTATAGCTCTGATTAATGTTTTTGCATCAGGTAAAGGTTTAATAAGATAATCCATTACTCCTTGTTTCATAAGCATTACAGCATTACTAGTATCTTCACTTCCCGTAATAACAATAATTGGGCATGCACTTATATTATTATTGCACTCTATAATTTTAATGACATCTAACGCATCACCATCAACAAGCTTACAATCCAGTAAGATAAAACTAGGATTTATGTCTTCTAATACCACTCTAGTTTCGGATACTGTTGAGGTTGTTTGTACGTCTGTAAACTCGTGTTCAACTGTTTCTAATAACCGGACTAAATGTGTACTATCTGCTGGGTTGTCTTCAACAATCAACAATGTTTTATTTTTTTGCATAATATTCAACACACTTATATCAAAATTTTAAATTACAATCTGGAAGGTGGTAGCGCGATAAGTTCAAACCAAAATTGTTCTAAACGCTGTATTGCCACCACAAAATCAAGATGATTTACTGGCTTGGTCAAATATGCATTTACACCTAATTCGTAGCTCTCTAATATATCTTTATCCCTATTAGAAGTGGTTAGCATAATTACAGGAATATGCTTTAAGTCATCATCGTTTCTAATAAATTCTAATGCTTGTTTACCCCCCATAACAGGCATATTAATGTCCATCAAAATAATATCTGGAAACATTTTTTCTTTTGACTGTCTGATTTCATCTAACCTAGATAAGGCCTCCCTTCCATTTTCAGCTATTGCTAGTTCGCATGCTATCCGCCCATCTTCTAATGCTCTTTGTACTATTACTTGATCAGACTTACTGTCATCTACTAATAATATGTTGGCTACTCTCTTCTTCATTGTTTACATTCCTTTCAATAAACGTCATATATACTAACGCTTTAAGTGCATTTATTACCTACTCAGTTGGAAGAATTATTGTAAAACTCGTACCAACTCCTATTCTAGATGAAGCAGTGACCTCTCCACCGTGTTTTTGAATCGTCTTAGATACGATGGCTAAACCAATGCCATTACCTGAAAATGTAGTGTGGGAATGTAGTTTTTTAAAAATACCAAAAATATCACCAATCATTGACTCTTCAATACCGATACCATTATCTTCCACAGTGATAGAGACTTGATCGCCACCAGAAATTAACTGACTCGAAATGGTAATGTATGGCGTTTCTTGTTCTTTGCGAAACTTAATTGCATTTTGAATGATGTTTTGTAGTACCTGCCCAAAAGACATAGGGTCTACGCAAATGCTGTCTTGCGATAATTCGAAGTTAAAAACGACTTGATTTTCATCTATTTGTGTCTGAAGTCTTGTTATAACGTCATCTAACAAAGGCTTTACAGGAATATTGACTTTTTTAATGGTATTACTACCCACTCTAGATAATTCTAATAAATCATCAATTAGCTTAGTTAGACGTATTGAAGCGGATTGAATGTATTCTATATCTTGTTCTACACGTTCTGTATTTTGGTTTTGCACATCACTTAACAGATATTTAGAAAATGTACTTAACGTGCGAACAGGTTCTTTTAAATCATGGGAAGCAATATAAGCAAACTGCTCTAGCTCAGCGTTGGAGTTTTTCAGGGAAATCTCAAGTAATTTTTGATTGTTAATATCATCTACGGACCCTAACATACGTAAAGGTTTACCATTGTCATCAAAACGGGCCTTGCCCACCCCTTTAAACCACCGATACAATCCATTTTTACATCTTAAGCGGTGTTCTTGCTCATAAGGAACTCTATCAGTGAAATGCTTGTTTAACGCCTCCCAGACTTTTTCGAAATCATCGGGATGAATCATTGATTTATATATATCCAATGTTACTTCGATATCATTTGATTGATAACCTAATTGAGCTAAAAACCTGTCTGACCAGAACAGCTTATCCGTTGTCAAATCCCAATCCCAAATACCAACCCCAGCACCTTCAATAGCTAAGTCATAACGCTCTTCACTGATTTTTAACTCTTTTTGACTTTTTAATAGGCGCAATTCGTATTCTTTTCTATCTGTAACATCAATAAAACATCCGATAAAATGTGTCATTTCACCTTGGCTATCAAACTCAAAACCTGTGTCTTTAGAGAGTAAAGTAATCCAGTGGCCTTTTGCGTGTTTGAATCGATATTCCAGTTCATGTACTTGGTTATCATGTTCAGAATCTCTAGCGATAATTGCTTGGTGCTCTAATAAACGAGGTAAATCATCTGGGTGGAAAAGAATCAGAAATTCTTCTACTGAGAGAGTGTTTAGTTGTGTAGCTGAATAGCCGGTAATTTTTGAATATGATTCATTGATATATTCATTTTTATTTTCCCGAAGATTGAATACGTAAATCCCAGCAAATGAAGCATCTAATGCACGTGCAATAAACCTTTTATTTTTATCTAATTCTTCAGTGATCAAATCATGCTCTGTTGTATCGGTTACAGCAGCATAGACTAAGTCGTTATCACTTTTTGTATCACTATACAGTGTTATCTGTAATGGTATTTTTATCCCTGATTTATGTAACCCTAGTAAAGCGAACGACCTACCCATTTGTTTTTCATTTGTGGGAGCATTAACAAAATATGTTCTTAGCCAGTTTATATTGCTATTTTGAGATTGTTCTGAAAATAAACAGTCTACAGGCTTATCAATTAAGTCTTCAGCAGATTGATAACCAAAAATCTGGCATAGCGCAGTGTTAACTTCTTGAATTATACCTTGTCGGTTGGTCACTAGTAGTCCATCTAACATTACCTGTAAATAATTTTGATTTTTAGCGAGTAATAGACTTGCTTTATCACGTTGTTCACGGACTGAAATTGTTTGGTTTATAGAAAACATTAGGCTAACAAAAACGACAAGTACTAAACCGAGGTTTAAGATTTGAATCGGGGTTTTAAAGCTTAAATTACTTTCACCGTTATAAATTACATTTATCTTTAAATTAAGAGCTTTGTTCAAGCTAAGTTGTTGACTATAGTAAATGGTATTATTTGATTTAAAGGTATCTTTAATTTGTTCAGGTAATAAGTATTTGTCCGAATAAGCCAATGCAATAAGAAAATCAACTCCACTAAAAGTTAACTGTAAACCGGAAATGAGTTCGTCTAAAGATATCCAACTTTCCAGATATCCAGCAACGGCATTTGAGCGTTTTAAATGAGTAGAAATAACTAAATAGTATTTTGATTTAATGCTTCTTACACTGTAACAAGTCTTTATATTGTTTCGATCGCAAATATTTTGGGATAATAGATAATCATCTTTTATCTTTTTGGGAAAGAGTGGGTTGCTGAAAAGTTGCTTATTGAACCCATTAGAATCAAACAAGCCCATTGCGTATATTGCATCAAAATCATCTAAATATACTTTTATTTCTTGAGCAGTAAGTTCTGGTTCAAGCCGATTGCTTAAACGAACAAGAGCGTCTCGTATATTTAATAACTCCTTGTCGATAGACCCAACTAAAATTTCACCTTGCAATGTTACCTTTTGCTCTAAACGTTGAGTATTTTCTACACTTACAGCGACATACAAAAAAAATATAACTGACACAATAAGAGGAGTTGACCAACTCAAGACCCAGAATTTATTTATCTTTGAATTTTTTGCTAGTAATTTTGTGTACAAAACCAGACTGCACCCTAAACACACAAAAGCCACACTAGTGTGCACAGCCATTTGTGACATATTTCCCCAACCTTTCGCCGTTTCTAGTCCCAAGATATACCCTACACAGGATACTGATCCTAGACCAATGACAATTGCTGCTAATACAGTGACAATATGAGAACCGAGGTTAGTTCTATCTCTTTGGATAGAGAGGAAAGTGATAACGATGGCTGACAAAGTAAAACAAAAAGCCGTACTGAAACCCATGCGGCCAGGGTATGGAGTTTTCACAGAAATGTAATGCGCCATAAACAGCTGGTCAATGCCAAAATCCAAACCGAAACGATATTGCAGCATGGTTAAAGAACTCAAGATAAGTATCCCAATACCACAAACACATGCATACCCATATTTTTTTCGTAACAACAGTGCAACACTAGAACCAGCAAGTAAAAAACATAAAGCTGTATTAAATTGCATTGGTACAAACGATGAATGAATTTGCACTATCCATTCTTTCTTTGTATACCAACCAAGCAAAACAAAGCAGCCCATGGCGCATATTAACAATGCGAGAAACTTTATCGTGTGCAAGGTGATTGTAGATTTATGCATAGGTTTCTTCTTTTGAGAAAGAGGATGTAATAGCAATAGTCCTATTTACATGGTGTTGAAAAAGGCGTGTATTACAATGAATTTCATGTAAAAAAAAGTTTACGTGAATAAACATTAGTTCAGATTTTGCGATACCGCTATTTTATTTTAGAAATAATTTCATCCTTTTGGTCCTTGTATTAAGGAGACCAAAATTTAGGAGGGGTAGGCTGTAGAGTGAATTAATATTGAGCCAGATATCACCAATAAGAAATACGGTTGGTGAAAGAGTCAAAAAGATAATATCGGGCACAAAAAAGCCCCATAAAAATTATTTTTACGGGGCTTTTCGAAAATGCTGATGGACGATGCTTACATCATGCCGCCCATGCCACCCATGCCGCCCATGCCGCCCATATCAGGCATTGCTGGAGCTTCTTCTTTAGGTGCATCCGCAACCATCGCTTCTGTTGTGATCATTAAGCTTGCAATAGATGATGCAAACTGTAATGAAGAACGTGTTACTTTAGTTGGATCTAAGATACCCATTTCTAACATATCACCGTAAGTGTCGTTACCTGCGTTGTAACCATAGTTAGCAGTACCACTCTTCACTTCGTTAACAACTACAGATGCTTCTGCACCAGCATTAGTTGCAATTTGACGCATTGGCGCTTCCATTGCACGAAGTGCTAATTTAACACCTAGTGTTTGTTCTTCGTTGTCGCCTTTTAAATCTGCTAATTTAGCAGCAACACGAACCAAGGCTACACCGCCACCAGGTACCACACCTTCTTCAACAGCTGCACGGGTTGCATGTAATGCATCTTCAACACGCGCTTTCTTTTCTTTCATTTCAACTTCTGTTGCCGCACCCACTTTAATGACTGCAACACCACCGGCTAATTTAGCTAGGCGTTCTTGGAGTTTTTCTTTATCGTAATCTGAAGAAGACTCTTCGATTTGTGCGCGGATTTGACCACAACGCGCTTCGATACCCGCTTGTTCGCCTGCACCGTCAACGACTGTTGTGTTGTCTTTGTTGATAACAACACGTTTCGCAGTACCTAAATCTTCTAAAGTAACTTTTTCTAACTCAAGGCCGATTTCTTCAGAAATTACCGTACCACCTGTTAGGATCGCGATGTCTTGTAACATTGCTTTACGGCGGTCACCAAAACCAGGTGCTTTAACTGCAGATACCTTCACGATACCACGCATATTGTTCACAACTAATGTTGCTAAGGCTTCGCCTTCAACATCTTCTGCGATGATCAATAACGGCTTAGACGTTTTAGCTACCGCTTCTAATGTCGGTAATAATTCACGAATATTAGATACTTTTTTATCAACTAATAAGATATACGGTGCTTCTAACTCAACCGTACCGTTTTCTTGGTTATTGATGAAGTAAGGAGATAAGTAACCACGATCGAATTGCATACCTTCAACAACGTCAAGCTCATTCTGTAAAGCTTGACCTTCTTCAACAGTGATAACACCTTCTTTACCTACTTTATCCATCGCTTCAGCGATAATATCACCTACTACTGAATCTGAGTTTGCAGAGATAGTACCTACCTGAGCAATAGATTTGTTGTCTGCACAAGGCGTAGATAAACCTTTTAATTCTTCAACCGCTGCTAGTACCGCTTTGTCGATACCGCGCTTAAGATCCATTGGGTTGATGCCTGCCGCTACAGATTTCAAACCCTCAGTTACGATAGCTTGCGCTAATACTGTTGCAGTCGTTGTTCCGTCACCGGCTTCATCGTTCGCTTTAGACGCAACTTCTTTGACCATTTGCGCGCCCATATTCTCGAATTTATCTTCTAATTCGATTTCTTTCGCTACTGATACACCATCTTTAGTGATTGTAGGTGCGCCAAATGATTTGTCTAAAACAACATTACGACCTTTAGGACCTAATGTTACTTTTACCGCATTTGCTAAGATGTTTACGCCGTTAAGCATTTTGCCACGTGCGTCATCAGAAAAACGTACTTCTTTTGCTGACATGTTTAATTCCTCTAAATATGTTTAATACCAATCGGTCTATGACCAATTAAAAAAATTCGCTATGCTTATTCAACGATCGCTAGGATGTCGCTTTCACTTAAAATCAACACTTCTTCACCGTCGATTTTTTCAGATTTAACGCCGTATCCTTCGTTGAAGATAACTTTATCACCTACTTTAACGTCAAGTGCTTTCACTTCACCGTTATCAAGTACGCGACCATTACCGACAGCAACAACTTCACCACGGGTAGATTTTTCAGCAGCAGAGCCCGTTAAAACGATACCACCGGCAGACTTACTTTCTATTTCTTCACGCTTAATGATTACGCGATCGTGTAAAGGACGAATTGCCATTTTTTATTTCTCCAATTGTTTATACACATTAGGTTTACACCCAAGCTGGGTATGAGTTTGCTAAACTATGACGTCTAGTCGTGATTTGTATATGGGAATAGCCACAAAGAACTCAAGGGTAAATTGCGAAATAAATTAAATTTTTGTAAGGGTAAATCATCGAGTTGAGATTCGAAGACAGGAAGACTCCGTCAGATCGAATCTCAGTAAAGGAACTGTGCAGTAGCTATAAAGCGCTTTCTATAACTTGTCCATTTTGTTTATAAACTACGCCATCTTTCATTACGAAATCTACACGCTGTAGTAAATTGATATATTTCAGTACATCACCTTGGACAGCAATAATGTCCGCCAGCTTGCCTTTTGAAATAGTGCCGGTTTTATCTGCAACACCCATTAAGACAGCCGGCCAATAAGTCGCTGCTCGAATGGTATACATTGGGTCAAAACCAAATTCATCTACCCAAACAGCCAGTTCATTCCACGTACTTTGACAATGAAACTTAGTGGGGATCCCACTATCCGTACCGGTTAACAAGACAACACCAGCATCTTTTAACTGTTTTACTTTTTTCTCTAACGTAGGCTGACGCAATGGTGTCAATTGCATATAAGCTAATTGACCGGGATTAGCTAATGATGCTTTTATATCCGCAACAGTATCTGGCTTTAAGCCACGGTGCCAGCAGGTATTATCAAGTTTTTCAGGATTAGCAACCATCTTTGAGTAATTGAATAAACCTTCAACGGTTGGTGTCCAAAATAAGGGGCCTCCAGCAATGCGTCCTTTAGCAGTACGTTCTTTTAACATAGCCATAATATCATCAGGATACTCTGGTGCTGTAGTCAAACCGGTATGCTCAAAATTGTCGATCCCTATTTCTAAACCACGACGAATTTCATCTGGTTTATGTGAGTGTCCGACCACTTTGAGATTGTTGCGATGGGCTGCATCCACTACTGCTTGAGCTACTTCTAAGGACATGATGTCGTGATCGATTAGCTTAATGACATCCACGCCAGCATTTGCGAGTAAATCTACTTTCGCATTTGCTTCCTCAACTGAAGCCACTCCCCAACGATAATTTTCTGTACCTGGGTAAGGTGCGTGTTGGATGAAAGGCCCCGAAATATATAAACGTGGACCTGGGATCTGTCCGTTTTCAATCTGTCGTTTTACTTGCAAAGAAGGCTCAAGTGGTGCGCCTAAGTCTCGCGCACTGGTGACGCCAGCTAAGAGTAGTTGCACCGCACTGGCTGGCATTATTTCATTGGCTAAACGGTCTTTATAGGTAGGGTGCCAATGTGAATAATTAGCATGACCGTTTAACATCAGGTGTGCATGGGCTTCCCACAAACCGGGTAAAACGTCCATACCTTCGGTAGAAATCACTTCATAACCTGCAGGTACTTGCAAACTGTTCACCGTACCCACTTGCTCAATTACATTGTCGCGGATAAGAATCACAGAATTGGCAATGGGTTGATGTCCGAAGCCATCAATGAGACGCCCACCAACCAGTGCTTTTAACTCACTGGCAAGCAGACTAGATGGGAGTAGTAAACTAGCGATGATGAATATAGAAAAAGTTTTGCGATGTTTGTTAGTTGGTGAACTTGCTTTGCAGAAAGTCATTGTGAGCCCTACCTTTAAATATGCAGAAGTGTCTCAGATTATGACAGGTAGGTTTTTGATGCAATAAGACTTTTACATAAATTTAACAAGTCGACAAACCAGTAAACCCTCACTGAATCATCAAACCATTATTAAATCGTAATAAATACCGAAGCAAATTTTATGGGACCGGTCGTATGCTCGCTTAATGTTACTCTAAACACTTGGGGTTTTTTGTAGCCTGTGAAGATGACCTCTTGTTGACTACCTCACCGTCAATAATATCTCCGGTTTCTTGTTGACCTGCAGAACCAAAAGGTGAATTAGGATCATGCTGAGCCTCTGCATGAAATCCTCCGGCCTGAAACCCACCAGTAAAACCACGTGCTCCACCAACCATTTTCATGTTTTGCATAACAAATTTAGCTAATTTTTTTCGGGTGATAGGTAAAGTAAGCAATAAACCAAAAATATCAGTAATAAAGCCCGGCGTTACCAATAACACACCAGCAATTAATAGAAGTAAACCGGCACCTAACTCCTCTGCTGGCATCTGCCCTTCTTGCATTTTTTGTTGGGCTTTAGCCATCGTACTTAAACCTTCACGACGGACTAAATGCGCCCCTACTAATGCTGATAAAATAACGAGCGCGACAGTATTCCAGCCACCAATGATTTCGCCTACATTGATCAATACCGCAATTTCGACGATGGGCATGATCACGAACAATAAAAATAATTTTGCCAACTTTTTTCTCCTATTAACGTAATAGTATGGGTATACATAATATTTACAAGGACTTTAAGGTTCATTTAAGTAACCAGCCCTATAATTCTAACTACAAATTTCTGCTGTAATTATTTGTAAGCAGAAATGAAAGCAAGTTATTCTATAAAAGGTCTCTACCACAGGCCTTATTTTTAATTAAAGAGTATATTCATTTTATGTCATCTAATCAGGTTAGTATTTATCGAAAGTTAAGCGTTATTACTGTCACTTTTACCTTATTATGGTTTTCATTATTTAGCGCAATTACCCAAGCACAAAACAGCAACCTGGCTAACTTATTTGATGAAGAACCACAGTTTCTCAAAGAATCTGAAGCATTTATTTTTGACTTTTCTCAGCGTGGAGACAAATTAGAATTGCGTTGGCAAATTGCCGATGGTTATTATCTATATAAGAAACAGTTTAAAACTGTCACTAAAAACGCCACTATCGGTGAGCCTAAATTCCCTGCAGCAACCCAAATAGAAGATGAATTTTTTGGCATTTCAGATGTTTTCTTCAATCAAATTTCAATCACTTATCCCATCATTGAATCGATTAAAGACGGAGTGGTAAAAATTCGCTACCAAGGTTGTGCAGAAGCAGGTTTATGCTATCCACCCACCACGAAAGTGGTTTACCTAAATGCCGTTAATTCCTCCTCTGAATTAGTTAATAATTCCAACCAAACAGATGCTTTACAACAAAAAGACGATAGACAAAATACTTCTAAAAATACTGCTCAAACTAAGAATTCCACCCCGGTCTCTCAACAGTATTCACTTGCTGACAGATTAGTAAGCACGGAATCACTTACTCTCACGTTATTAGCTTTTTTAGCTTTAGGTATTGGCTTGGCTTTTACACCCTGTGTATTCCCAATGTACCCAATTCTCTCTAGTATTGTGTTAGGTCAAAAGAATACCTTAAAGACCTCTCAGGCATTTATGCTGTCCTTTGTCTACGTTCAAGGTATGGCTATTACCTACTCCATCTTGGGTTTAGTCGTTGCCTCTGCAGGGGTTCAATTCCAAGCTGCTCTACAAAATCCTTATCTACTATCCTTTTTCATCGTGGCTTTTGTTTTCTTAGCTATCGCTATGTTTGGTGCCTATGAGATCCAGTTACCCTCAAAGTGGCAAGAAAAACTCAACAACCTGTCTAATCAACAAAAAGGTGGCAACTTATTTGGCGTCTTTTTAATGGGTGTGATTTCAGGGTTAATCGCTTCACCGTGTACCACCGCACCACTCACAGCAATTTTACTGTTTATCGCTCAAAGCGGTGACTTAATCCTAGGTTTTACTGCACTGTATGTACTTAGTTTAGGTATGGGTATCCCTCTGATTTTATTTGGTATGACAGGAGGAAAATTATTACCTAAAGCAGGAAATTGGATGAATGTGGTAAAAGCTACATTTGGTTTCTTAATGTTGATTGTTGCCATTACTTTTATTGAAAGAATTATTGTCGACCCTTTAACTAACTTATTATGGGCCGCTGTTGGTTTTGCACTATTTACCTATTATGGTACGTTGAACCAATCTACTCCTACGACACTTGCTAAAGGACTGCGAAATGCACTTATCTATCTCGGTCTTATCACGTCTTTTATGTACGGCTACAATACTCTATGGCAAACCCAAACGGTTGGAAACACTGTTACTAGTAAAGTGCAACATTCTGTAACTCATCCACAGTTTACCGTAGTGAAAGACCTTGGTGATCTAGCAGCGAAAATTGCGGCAGCAAATGCAGCTGGTAAAAGCGTCATGGTAGATTTGTACGCCGACTGGTGTGTTGCTTGTAAAGAATTTGAAAAATACACCTTCCCAGATCCTGCTGTTATTGAGGCATTAGAAAATACGGCATGGTTGCAAATAGACCTGACGGATAACACACCCACAAATTTTGCTTTTCAAGAAGAATTTGACGTCAAAGGTTTACCCACAATACTGTTCTTTGACCAGCAGGGAAATGAGGTTAAGCAATCCCGTGTTACAGGTTTTTTACCTGCTGATAAATTTGCTGCTCATGTTCATGCTATTTTTTCCGATAAATAAATTATGCTAAGCCATTAACTAGATTTGTGATGGCTTCTCCTCTTTTAAGTAACATCATCCTGCTGTGTGTCAATAAATGCACTTGGACTTTTAGTTCCTGATTCTCATTTGCATAGACTAAGATTTGCTTATTTAAAAAAACAAATGAAGCATTAAGCAAAAATGCAACTATAATTGGAATATTATCTGTTACTACCCGAAGAGGACTTGTCATGTTAGGCATTATTTTTACAAACTTAGTTGAGATGGTTGAAACTGAGATTTCAGCTGAAATGGCAGATGAAATATTAAACGAAGCTGAGCTTTCCACGGATGGTGGATACACATCTGTGGGTCACTATCCTTTTGAAGACGTGTTAGCCATTGTAACTTTGTTATCAGAAAAAACAGATACGCCAATCCCAGATCTTATCTTTGCATTTGGTCAATATTTATTTCCTAAATTAGTTGCCGGACATCAACATATCCTACCTAAAAATAAAACCTTAATGGATTTATTAGTCCAACTTGATTCAAATATCCATGTAGAAGTAATGAAACTTTATCCCAATGCAACCTTACCAACCTTTACTACCTTGGAACAAACAGCTAACAATATTGTTTTAGAGTATAGTTCACCTCGTCAGTTAGACACTCTGGCAGCAGGTTTAATTAAGGGTGGTAGCGAATATTTTGGGGTGGAGGTCGATCTCGCAATGACACCTTTAAGTGATGAGCCGTATCGCGTCAAAATTGACGTAAAGATCCACGAAAAAGTAGCTAACTGAAGTAGAACTAAGAAAAAACTCTGATAAGACCAGTAATTTACTGCTAAATAGTGAATAATCACTATAATAAGTGATTGAATTATTAGAAAAGTAATTTTATAGTAATTTTCACTGCATTATTACCTACTTTATCGGAGTTTTCGTGAACATATTGATTCTAAATGGTCCAAATCTAAACCTTTTAGGGACACGCGAACCTGAAATTTATGGTTCCCAAACGTTGGATGATGTTATGCAGGACTGTGTCAAACTTGGCACACAACTCAAACACAATGTTTCTTACCTCCAAACAAACGCAGAATACGAACTAATCAATGCCATTCATGCTGCTCAGGCTAACATTAATTTTATTATTATAAATCCAGCAGCATTTACACATACCAGCGTCGCTTTACGTGATGCATTGTTAGGTGTTGCAATCCCTTTTATAGAGATCCACATTTCAAACGTGCACGCTCGCGAAGCATTTCGCCAACATTCTTACCTGTCTGACGTTGCCCAAGGGGTTATCGTTGGCTGTGGTACTTACGGTTATCAGTTAGCATTACAAAGTGCTGATCAATATTTATCCTCTCTTTCATAAGGCAAAACGTCATGGATATTAGAAAAATAAAAAAACTTATCGAACTGGTTGAAGAATCAGGTATAGCAGAACTAGAAATTACTGAAGGTGAAGAATCAGTACGTATCCACCGTGGCGCATCAGCTTCAGCGCAACAAGTATTTGCTGCACCTGCTCCTGTAGCGGCACCAGTTACCGCTCCTGCTCCAGTTGCTGAAGCCCCTGCTGCAGAAGTTGTTTCTGGTCACACAGTTAAATCACCAATGGTAGGTACGTTCTATCGCGCCTCTTCTCCAGAAGCAAAAGCGTTTGCTGAAGTTGGAACGAAAGTCAATGCAGGCGATACTTTATGTATTATCGAAGCGATGAAGATGATGAACCAAATTGAGGCTGACAAAGCCGGTGTGGTAAAAGCAATCCTAGTCGAAAACCAAGATGCAGTTGAATTTGACCAGCCTCTATTTATCATTGAATAAGGGAGTAGCACCTTATGTTAGATAAAGTTTTAATTGCCAACCGTGGCGAAATTGCCCTACGGATTTTGCGCGCATGTAAAGAGCTTGGAATCAAAACAGTGGCTGTTCACTCCACAGCGGACAAAAACCTAAAACACGTTTTACTTGCTGACGAATCTATCTGTATTGGTAAAGCTTCAGCACAAGAAAGCTATTTAAATATTCCACGTCTAATTGCTGCTGCGGAAGTAACTAATTCTGTTGCAATTCACCCTGGCTATGGCTTCCTTGCTGAAAGTGCTGATTTTGCAGAAGCTGTTGAGAAAAGTGGATTTGTATTTATTGGACCAAAAGCAGAGACGATAAACCTTATGGGTGACAAAGTCTCCGCTATTAATGCGATGAAAAAAGCTGGTGTACCTTGCGTACCCGGCTCTGATGGTCCATTGACTGATGATATGGAACGCAACAAAAGCATTGCTAAACGTATTGGTTATCCAATCATAGTTAAAGCATCCGGTGGTGGTGGTGGTCGCGGTATGCGCGTCGTGCGTAGCGAATCCGAATTAGTTGAATCGATTGCTACAACCAAAGCCGAAGCCGGTGCCGCATTTAACAATGATGTGGTGTACATGGAGAAATTCTTAGAGAATCCTCGCCACGTAGAAATCCAAGTATTGGCTGACGGACAAGGTGGTGCAATACATCTTGGTGAACGTGACTGTTCTATGCAACGTCGTCACCAGAAAGTAGTGGAGGAAGCCCCAGCGCCAGGTGTTTCAGACCAGATGCGTGAAAAGATCGGTGAACGATGCCGTAAAGCATGTATCGAAATCGGTTACCGTGGTGCGGGAACATTTGAATTCTTATATGAAAATGGTGAGTTCTATTTCATTGAAATGAATACGCGTATTCAAGTAGAGCACCCGGTTTCTGAAATGATTACCGGTGTAGATTTGATCAAAGAGCAACTGCGTGTTGCTGCGGGCCAGCCTTTATCGCTAGACCAATCACAGATCAAAATCAAAGGCCATGCAATCGAGTGTCGTATTAACGCCGAAGATCCTGAAACGTTCTTACCAAGTCCTGGTAAAATTTCAATGTTCCATGCACCAGGTGGTTTAGGAATTCGTTGGGAATCACACATCTATTCAGGGTATTCAGTACCACCGTTCTATGATTCAATGATTGGTAAACTGATTACTTATGGTGAAACACGTGACGAAGCCATTGCACGTATGCGTCATGCTTTGAGCGAATTAGTCATTGAAGGCATCAAAACAAATGTATCTCTACAGCAAACAATCATGGCTGATGAGAACTTCTTTGCGGGTGGCACGAACATCCACTACCTAGAGAAGAAGTTAGGTTTAGCGTAAGCGTTAACTAGAAAACCTTATGTTTAGCTTTAACTAAAAGAAATTACGATTAGTTTTAGCTAACCGCTTCAAACAAAAAAACCAGAGCTCTGCTCTGGTTTTTTTATCTCTATTGTAAAATTTAGGTTATGGGTTTTATGCATAAAGCTCCTAGTGGTAAACATTGGCAAGCGAGGGACAAACCAGCATCTTTAGCGAATGTGACTTTTGTTGTCGTTGAAATATTTTCAACTAGATGACCCGCATAACGTGCTTTTTTTCTGTGATTGTGAGTTGCAGGAATATGGGGTTAAATTTAATACCATTTTACAAAATATACGTATGCAGTATGCTTATAAAATTATATGTAAAACAGTCCATAACTTAAGTAGCATCGCTTTAATTTTAGGTTATAAACATGCATCAGGACTGAGTATACATATCAAACAATGGTTTGGAGCTTCTCTCGTAGAAATGCGAAAAAATGAACGTTTAGATCGATTCTCCAGGACAAAAAAAACCCACCAAAAATAGGTGGGCTAAACAGCAAGAACGCGTACACACTTTAACAGTGCATAATAGTTACGCATACTTTTCAAAAATGGTTTAAAAAATTATGAATAAAAAAGAATTGATCAACAATATACTCGAACTAGAAGATTGCCATCCTGTAGCTTTGTTGTGGTATCGCATGGTCTTAGACGTACCTAATGATATTGTAAATCTGCAACAAGACGTACTAGATTTGTACTTGTTCCCAGAACGTTTACAAGAAAGTTATCGCAACGAATGGCAAGTATATATCCGAAAGGCGCTCATGCAACGCTGCACAGAACAGGTGCTGACCGGGAGTATTATCCTAGAATGTGTGGCCCAAGCTGAAGCAGAAATCCGTTTTTCTGAAACTGAACAAAAAGAGATGATTAGGGTTGTCGAGCAAATTATTAATACCGCAGACAAGCTATTGCCTTTTCCTTCAAAACTCAGGAAAAACATTGAAAATCTACTCAAAATTTAGTTTTCAAAAGTACGATTTTAGTATTATTAATACTTTCGCATTAGGTGAAAACCCATAGTAAATACAACGGTAATTTAGCTATCAAATAATTGGAGAATCTAACCGATCAATCAGCCATTTCCCAGACTTAAGCACAGTATATAAATTTATTAAGCAACCCAACAAAATATCTGTATTTGATATATATATCAGTCACTTAAATTAAATTATGGAATTCCAATCAAGTTTGTTAACAACCAAACCCTCGATTAACATCTTATTAATATTGTTAACATCATTTCAGTGAAACTCACCTTATAATGCACAAAAAATGTGCGATAACTCATAAATAGATTCATTTTTGGAAACTTACTTGTTCCAAAATATGCTTTATT
>Ga0209961_1000078_pt1 | contig 36578 bp, 31 predicted proteins | sample SalPonA_B_H2O_MG_FD_185719 | JGI IMG/M metagenome (GOLD analysis project Ga0209961, IMG submission 185719) | Water microbial communities from South San Francisco under conditions of wetland restoration - Salt Pond MetaG R2A_B_H2O_MG (SPAdes)... | ecosystem: Environmental > Aquatic > Non-marine... | reverse complement strand
ATGGGACATGGTAGCAAGCTGATTGGTTGCGGCTTGGTTTAGGTCTGGATGGTTGTAGCCGTGAATCGCAGACCACCAAGAGGACATACCATCGATAAGCTCGCGTCCATCGTTTAGGCGCAGGCGCGTGCCCTCCGCGGATACCACGGGTACCATCGGGGGCGGGTTGATCATTGACGAGTAGGGGTGCCATATGTGTTCGCGGTCAAACTGCAACTGCTCTGGCGTTATCGGCATGCGCTCTCCAAGAATCGCGTTTTGAATCTTTTCTGGTCAAGGGGCTGAATAATAGGCTCCCGGGTGGGCGCAAGTTTAACAGACTCAGGCATAAAAGCAGGTTTCCAGGCGAGTCCAATTTAAATGCTTGAAAGGCAAAGGTATGAAACTTGGGTACGCCTCGTATTTAGAAAGTGATCGGCTATGGTATACCACCGGCTTAATCGCTAGAGTGACACAGATAACCAAGATGGAATGCCAAAATGATCGACCTTAGCCCCTACGACGCCCTTATCTTTGATATGGACGGTACCCTCATTGATTCCATGCCAGCCCACTTGGATGCTTGGGAGATCTCCTGCAAGTACTTTGGCTATGAGGTTGAGCGTGAGTTTATTCACGCGCTCGGCGGTGTTCCCTCTGAGCAGACCGCTCGGATTCTGAATGAGAAGTTTGGTTTGAATCACGACCCCAAAGCTGTCTCCCAGCATAAGATAAAAACCTGGGAATCGCTTGGGCGCCTGCCTGAGATTATAGAGGAGACGGTCGCCATAGCGCGTGACCATCATGGTAAAAAGCCTATGGGGGTAGGGACAGGTTCCAAGCACCAGCATGCACGTGAGATGCTGGCGCATACTCAGATCGATCACCTGTTCGATGCGCTGGTGGCCTCCTGTGATGTCCAAAACGGCAAGCCGCATCCAGAGACCTTCTTGAAGGTCGCTGACTCGCTTGGGGTGTTGCCAGAGCGCTGCGTGGTGTTTGAGGATACTCAAATTGGTCTGCAGGCGGCTCATGCTGCCAGGATGGACTGCATTCTTGTTACGCCTGACGGATTGCGGCTTGAGGCTTTTAATCGCTAGCTGAGTATTTGTGCCGATAGAGCTCAATGAGTTGAGCCCTATAGCTAGGTGGGAGGGAGTAAATCGCCCAATTTATTGGGCGATTTTGGCCGCTCTATTTCAGCTTAAGCAGGCGCGCGGCGTTCTCCTTCATGATGAGAGGCTTTACTTCCTCTTTTACATCGAGCTTGTCGAAATCCGATATCCAGCGGTCAGGTGTGATCACCGGCCAGTCCGATCCGAACAGCATCTTTTTCTTGAGGATGGAGTTCATGTACTGAATCAGAATGGGCGCGAAGTACTTCGGCGACCAGCCTGAAAGGTCCATGTAGACATTAGGCTTGTGAGTCAAAATGGAGAGCTGCTCCTCCTGCCAAGGGAAGGCTGGATGTGCCATTACAATTGGCATATCTGGGAAGTCGGCCGCAACATCGTCGAGGTAGATCGGCTGGCTGTATTTGAGGCGCATATTCATCCCTCCCGGTGCACCCGCGCCAACGCCTGTCTGGCCAGTATGAAAGAGTGCAATGGCACCCTCCTCAGCGATCGCTTCGTAGAGTGGGTAGGCCATGCGGTCGTTCGGGTAGAAGCCCTGCATGGTTGGGTGGAACTTGAAGCCTTTTACGCCAAAGTCACGCACCAAGCGGCGCGCTTCGCGTGCGCCCATCAATCCTTTCGCAGGATCAATGGAGGCAAAGGGGATAAGGATGTCATCGTTCTCGGCACAGATGCGCGCAACTTCCTCGTTCTCGTAACGCTTGAAGCCGGTGTTGCGCTCGGCATCAACGGGGAAGATCACTGATGCGATCTTGCGTTCGCGGTAGTAGGCCGCTGTCTCCTGCGGCGACGGCATCATGTTGTGGCCAGCCGGGTTTTTGAAGTATTTGGCGAAGGCTTCCTGAAACTCAAAGTAGCCATCATCACGCTCGCAGGAGCAGGGCTCTTCCGCGTGGGTGTGGAAGTCGATGGCAATAATTTCGTCTAGATTAATCATCTATCTGCTCCGTTAAAGTGAGATTACGTGGTCGGCCGGGTTCTCATCATAGAGGGAGTTCATAATACCCTCGCGACAGCTCATCACTGCACGCTGGTTGATAGAGCCTTTGTCGGTGATCTCATTACCATCGATAGAGGGGAGCTCTGTCAAAATAGTAATGCGCTTAACACGGGTCGAACTACCTGTGCTGGAGGCTGCCATCTGCTCGAGACGCTCTGCCATCACCTCTTTTACTTGTGGCTGGGCGACGAGAGTCTCGTTGTCCATCTCTGTACCGCCAGGCACCAAGGCCTGAAGGTGGGTCCAGTCTGGGAAGATCATCGCTGCGATATAACCGCGGTCACGGCCACAGATCACTGCATCCTGCACGTAGGGTGCAAAGTGGTGAATCAGCGATGCGCGCAGTGTGCCGACGCTGACCCAAGTGCCCGTGTCGAGTTTGAAGTCTTCAGAGACGCGACCATCAAACAGCATGCCGCGGTTGGGTGCGGCCGGATCGATCCACTTCACAGCGTCACCCAGACAGTAGTAACCCTCTTCATCAAAGGCTTTCTTAGTCTGCTCTTCGTTGCGCCAATATCCCGGAGTAATCGTAACTGCTTTAACGCGAATCTCGGTTTTATCACCATTAGGAATGAGCTTGATCTTGATGCCGGGGGCCGGGGTGCCAATCACGCCCGATGCAGACTCCTCGACCGAGGCGAAGAGCACAGACGGCGCTGTTTCAGTAGCACCTAGGCCTGTCACCATAGGTACTTTCTTGCCGGTATACTCAACTGCAAGTTCGTCAAGTTGATCCCAGACGTGCTGCGCAAGGCCAGCACCGGCGAAGAAAAACATCTTTAGGTTTTTGAACAGCGATTTAGCAATCTCAGGATTCGCCTTTAGCTCTTTTGCCATTAACTCGAAGCCCTTAGGGACATTGAAGTAGATGGTTGGCGAAATCTCTTTGAGGTTCTCTATCGTGTGGTGGATCATTTTCGGTACCGGCTTGCCTTCATCAATGTAGAAGGTACCGCCGTTGTAGACTGCTAGGCCGATATTCTGGTTGCCGCCAAAAGTGTGGTTCCACGGGAGCCAGTCAAGGATGACAGGCTTCTCATCCTTGAGAAAGGCGTAGACCGAGCGCACCATCTCTTGGTTGGCACAGATCATCTGCTGTGTATTGATAACCGCCTTTGGCATTCCGGTTGAGCCTGATGTCCAGAGGAATTTGGCAATAGCGTCGCCGGTCAGTGCCTCGTGGATTGCATCAGCTTCAGCCGAAGCGGTGTGGCTCAGGGCGTCGCTAAAGTTTGCAACCGGGTAGTTCAAGCCGTCGGTTGCGTGTTCGGCAGAGCAGGTTAGAACGGGTGCTTTGCCGCCGTTAACCGCATCAATCGCATCACGGTAGGGGCCCAGATTATCGGTGAAGATTAGCCCCGGTGTCAGCGTGTCGAATACGTGATGAAGCTTGCCGTAATCGCTGGAGATAAGTGAGTAGGCGGTAGATATAGGTGAGAACGGCACGCCGATGTACATCGAGGCCAGCGCGACCAGCAGGTGCTCGGTAGAGTTACCGGACAGGATCACCACAGGCCGCTCGTTGCTGAGGTTCTGTGAGAGCATCCAGCTTGCGATAGAGCGCACGCGCTGCAGCGTTTGGGCGAACGTGAGTGACTCCCACTCACCGCTATCGCCGCGCTGGTTAATCAGGACTGTATCGGGTGTCTCTGTGGCCCAGTGCACCAGTTTATCGGTCAGCTTTACTGGGTAGTCGCCCAGCGGTTCGGCGCTGGTTACGTATTGCACCCCATCTGCTGCGTTCTCGACTGTGACTCCGAAATCATTGATATTTACTGAGTGAAATTCTGCTTGCATCTTATTGTCTCTGCTTTTCAAATCTACACGTCAAAAATGTATTCAGCGATGCCCGCTGCAGCTTGGCTAAAGGTGCTCAAGCGTGCGTGCAACTGCGGTAGCAGGTGAGCGTCGTGGAATTTCGCCATTGCAAGGATATTGCCGTAGAATTTAGGGTCATTGCCAGCACTCAATTCTGCTTGAGCACGTAGGGATGACTCACCGAGCTGCCAGGCTGAGGTGAGGAAGCCGAGCGCTTCAAGCATGGCAACGCCACCGGCATTAAGCTGCAACAGGTTGCTGCTCTTCGCCATCTGCGCGCCGACGCCGCGTACTGCATAGAGTGCGCTACTCAGATTGCCGCCGAGGGAGGCGAGCTCGGGTTCAGCTTTGAGTTTGTTGGCAGTCTCTTCAATCTCAGTGATAAGGGACTCGAGTGCTGTGCCCTTATCCGCTAGGATTTTGCGGAACAGCAGGTCTTTTGCCTGAATCCCGGTAGTGCCCTCATAGATTGTGGTGATGCGTGCATCACGCATGATCTGCGCTACGCCAGTCTCTTCAACAAATCCCATACCGCCAAATACTTGAATTGCAGAGCCCGCCATTAGGTTGCTCTGCTCGGTAGAGAAGGCTTTAAAGATGGGCGTTAGGAGGGCGATGCGCGCCTCTAATGACGCTTTCTCTGTCTCGTCTTGAGTGTGTTCGGACTTATCAACCAGAGCCGCAATCAGATAGCCTAGCGCGCGCTGAGCGAAAACCTGCGACTTTATTGTCAGTAGTAGGCGAGCAACATCGGGATGCTGAACAATAGTGACACGGCGCTCTTTGCTTTCGAAGTGCGCGCCCTGTGTGCGCTCAAGTGCATATTCAGCAGCCTTCTGGTATGCGAGTTCGCCTAGTGCGACTCCCTGCAAACCGACAGCGAGGCGCGCTTCGTTCATCAAGATGAACATGGCGGCGAGGCCCTTGTTCTCTGTGCCGATCAGTTCGCCGTAGCAGTTGTCGTTGTCGCCGTAGCTGATCGAACAGGTCGGACTGCCGTGTAGGCCGGTCTTGTGCTCAATGCCGGTACAGAGAACATCGTTGAACTCGCCTAGTGACCCATCTTCATTAATGCGGTAAGCGGGTACCGCAAATAGTGAGATACCGCGGCTGCCCTCAGGGGCGTCTGGCGTGCGCGCCAGTACGAAGTGGATCTTGTTCTCAGTCAGATCATGTTCACCGTAGGAGATGTAGATCTTCTGGCCTTTAATTAGATATTGGCCGTTCTGCTGCGGTATCGCTTTAGTTTTCAGCTCACCAAGGTCAGATCCTGCGCTCGGCTCTGTCAGTGACATTGCCGCAGTCCATTCGCCGCTAATCATCTTCTCAATGTAGCGCGCTTGCTGCTCTTCGGTACCGAACTTCAATAGAATTTCACTGCAGCCCTGAACCAGCGCGTGGAACATGACGAAGGATAGGTTGGCACTGTGCCACATCTCATTAACTGGCTGAGCGATAAATTTAGGCAACTGTTGACCGCCGAAATCCATCGGCAGTGCCAGACCCATCCAGCCATCTTGGCAGAACTGATCGTAGGCAGCTTTCCAGCCCTCAGGTGTGGTCACTTTGCCATCGGCAAAACTACACCCCTGTGCATCACCAACTGAGTTCAGCGGTGCGAGGCCTCGGTTGGCAAACTCACCCGCTGCTTCGAGTACGGCAGAAACTGTCTCCATGTCGAAGTCGGCGAGCTCGTCTATCGCCTGGATTCCGGTGGCGCAAACTGCCTGCTCTACCAGAAATCGCATCTCTTTTATCGGGGCGCGGTAATCGCTCACTGTTTTAGCTCCTGCGTCCTATAGCGTTTATTTGGCAGCCATGCGGATCGCGCCGTCGAGGCGGATCACTTCACCGTTAAGCATCTGATTCTCAATAATCTGCTGTGCCAGCATGGCAAACTCATCCGGGTTGCCCAAACGTGATGGGAAAGGCACTGATGCGCCAAGCGCGTCCTGCACCTCAGTCGGTAGTTCATCCATCAGTGGCGTGCGGAACAGGCCAGGCGCTATCGTCATAATGCGGATGCCGAGCTTCGCCAATTCGCGGGCGATCGGCAGTGTCATAGCCGCTACACCTGCTTTTGATGCCGAATAGGCTGCTTGGCCAATTTGGCCGTCAAAGGCCGCAACTGAGGCGGTATTAACAATCACACCGCGCTCGCCTGATTCACCCGCTTCATTATGTTGCATCACATTGGCGGCGAGTCGAGCGATATTGAATGTGCCGATTAGGTTGATATTGATAATACGCTGGAAGCTAGCGAGGTCATGTGGACCATCACGTCCCACCAGGCGTTTTGCACCACCTACACCGGCACAGTGCACAACGCCGCTGAGCGCGGCAAACTTGGCGGTGGCCGCGTCCAGTGCGGCCTGCACTGAGGCTTCGTCAGCCACATCGGTTTTGCAGAAGAGGGCGCTTTCGCCCAGATCAGCCGCAACGCGCTCTCCGCCTGCTTCGTTAATATCGGCGATACACACTTTTGCCCCCATAGCACTGAGGCGACGCGCAACCGCTTCACCCAGGCCTGAACCGGCACCGGTAACTAGAAAAAGTTTATCTTGAATCTGCATCTCAGACTCCTTAGTTCGGTCGCTTACTGTTCTGCCTGCTTTTTTCGGTTAAGGAACTTATCTAGACGCGCTTGAACTTCGGGGTTGGTCTGGGTAATACCGCAGATGATGGACTCGGTGAACATGCCGTCATCGTGCGACATGCTGTCGATATGACGCAGACCAGTGGTCATCGCCCAGTTAGAGTGCTCGGAGTTGGTCTTGATGATATCAGCCAGCTCACGTGCTTTCGCCAGTGATTCGCCATTTTCAACGACATAGTGCGACAGACCCAGGCGGTAGCCCTCTTCGGCGTCAACGTCGCGCCCCGTTAGCATCATCTCAGTCATGCGGCCAGCGCCGATAACCCGTGCTACATTACGGGAAGCGCCACCACCCACGAAGATGCCGTGGCGACCCTCTGGTAAGCGGTAGTAGGTACCTTTTTCCGCGACGCGAACGTGCGCACAGGTTGCCAGCTCTAGGCCTCCACCGATAACAGCGCCTTGCATGGCGGCAACCACGGGGAGGCCAGAGTTTTGGATATGGCCGAAAGTGCGGTGCCACATATTAGAGTGCTTAACAACTTCTAGCCCTTGACGTGCGCGGTGCTCGAGAAGGTCTAGGCCCGAACAGAACTCTGGACCCGCACCGGAGAAAATTACTACACGTACCTCTGCAGGCATATTGAGGAACACCTGTTCAATCTCTAGGCAGAGCTGATCGTTGATGGCGTTTTTCTTCTCCGGGCGGTTAAGGCGCAGGTGGCCAACGCTATCCTCAACACTAAATTCAACGTAGGTGTAGTTACTCATGTGCGCGTTTCCTCTCAGCCTCAGCGGTGACCTCTATCTATCTCTATTCTATGATGGTCAGCCGGAGTAAAATGGTTTGGTCTATAATTGTTAAAGATATAAACAATTTTTCGATCAAGCAATTAAAATCTTCTCATTCAAACTGTTTATGTATTCAACAATTTTCAGTTACACTTGTTTTAGAAAGGATGGATTTGGACGGGATCTACATTTCACACGTTGAAAGCCAGCTAAAGAGCTAGCTAGAGAGCCCGCTAAAAAGAGATAGCGATAAGATGACAGCACGCAAGAAGACAAAACCGCCGGTGAATATGGGAGTGCTCCAAGAGCTACTGGGTTACCATTTGCGTCGCGCGCAGCTCAGTTTCTTTGCGGGCTTCGCGGAAGCCTGTGCAGACTTGGGTCTAAGTCCTGGACTCTTTGCCGTGCTAGAGGTTGTCTACCGTAACCCGGGCCTTACCCAGACTGCTGTTTCAAAAGCCCTGGGTACAGACCGTTCGGCGATGGTTGCGGCTATAGATAAGCTCGAAGCGATGGAGTTGCTGGAGCGTCGCCCCTCGGAGAATGATCGTCGCTCCTACGCACTTTTTGCAACCGACCGTTGTAACAACTGGTATCCTGAAGCAGAAGAGAAGGTTAAGCATCAGGAGGAACTCGTGGCAGGTAACTTGACGCTCGATGAACGCCAGCAACTGCTCTCACTGCTTAAAAAGCTTAACGCTGGAACGGCGCAAGCCTAAGCGGGTCCTGCGTGGAGGGTTTTACAGCAAGTAAGGCGATTCCACTCTTCGGCCTCTACGGCGAGGCTGAGTCCGATAATCCCCAATTCGTCCACCTCGAGAATATCGCGAGCCGCTCCAGCGTCAATGCCTGGCAAATCCAGCCACACCGTCATGGGCATATGTTTCAGCTTCTTATTATGCGCCAAGGGGAGGTTGAGGTACGTCTGGACGAACAGTTACATACCAGCGCCGAGCCCTGTGTCATCAGTGTTCCGGCGGGCGTGGTCCACGGTTTTAAATTTAAGCCCAACACATCAGGCTTCGTATTGACGCTGGCAGAACCGATGGTTCTTGCTACCGAACCGCGCGCACAGCAGCAGTTCAGCTCCCTGTTCGAGCGCGCCCATTTCGTTCTCTACACCGACTCTGATCCTCTGTTTGACGAGCTATTGCTTCTGGTTGAACAGATTGGACGGGAGCTTGAGCGCGCAGATGCCGGCCGCACGCTTATGTGCGAGTGGTTGACCCGCGCCGCGTTGCTTACGCTCAAACGTAGATTGGACCAGATTGATGCAGAGACCGGCGATGCCAACACCCAGTCACTGGCGATGCGCAGGTTTCGCCAGTTAATAGAACAGCACTACCGCGAACACTGGACAGTGGAGCGCTATGCCGATGCCTTAGGTATGAGTGCCGACCGTCTCAATCGCCAGGCTAAAGCGGCGTTCAATACCAACGCTAAAGCGCTAATCGGCGATCGCCTCATACTTGAGGCCAAGCGCCGCCTTATCTACACTCGCTCGAGCCTAGATGAGATCGCCTATGACCTGGGCTTTAAAGACCCTGCATACTTCTCGCGCGCCTTCAAACGCGCCACCGCCAGCGCCCCCGGGCAATTCCGCGCCCAACATTACGACGCTCCCGACGACAACGTCTAAACTATCCTAAGGTCTCGAGCGCTGTGTGATCACTCTTACAAGAGGGGCATGAGGGGGCTATACGAGTCCCCGTACGGTCCATCCTTAGACTTCCCATAAAAGTACATCAATATCGCAGCATTTTGGTTTTAAAATTCGGATAGCTGCGGAAAAGTACAATTCTTTATCCGATAACTACCTGTCGTATGTATCTCGACTTACGCAGAATTAATCCATCAAGAAATCATAAGAATTTGAGGCTCAGGCATGAAAACGATCAGAACCCAGGTTGCTATTATTGGCGGAGGCCCATCGGGGCTGTTGCTCGGTCAGCTGCTTCACAAGTATGGCATCGACAACGTAATCCTCGAGCGCGTAACCGGCGACTACGTGCTGGGTCGAATTCGTGCGGGCATCCTCGAGCAGGGATTTGTAAATCTCGTACGAGAGGCGGGCGTTGAGCAGCGCATGGAGACTGAGGGTCACGTGCACGAGGGTGTGATCTTTTCGGTACAGGGTAAGGATACGCGCGTTGATCTTAAAGGTCTGACTGGTGGTGATGTAGTCATGTGCTACGGCCAGGTCGAGATAACTCAAGATTTGATGGACGCCCGTGTCGCCGCGAATCTACCCACTTACTACGAAGCCGCTGATGTTCAGCCAATGGATGTGAAGAGTGAGACCCCGTATGTGACGTTCAATCACGGTGGTGAGCAGTATCGCCTAGATTGCGATTATATCGCAGGCTGTGACGGGTTCCATGGCGTCTCGCGCCAGACCATCCCCAAAGAGGTGCGTAAAGAGTTTGAGCGCGTCTATCCCTTCGGTTGGTTGGGGCTGCTGGCCGACGTGCCACCTTGCCATGAAGAGTTGATTTACGCCAAACATGAGCGTGGATTCGCCTTGGCAAGCCAGCGCTCTCCGACACGCTCTCGCTACTACCTGCAGGTGCCGCTGACCGACAAAGTCGAAGACTGGTCCGACGATGCCTTCTGGGAAGAGCTGAAGAAACGCCTGCCGCCAGACGTAGCCGCTAACATGCAGACAGGGCCAAGTATTGAAAAAAGTATTGCGCCGCTGCGTAGCTTTGTGTGCGAACCGATGCAGTACGGAAATCTATTCCTCGTCGGTGACGCTGCGCACATCGTACCGCCAACTGGCGCCAAGGGTCTGAACCTCGCCGCTGGCGATGTGGCAACACTGCTGAAGATCTTCCGCCGCGTCTACGAACAGGGTGACAAATCTTGTACCGAACAGTACTCCGAGATCGCTCTGCGTCGTGTCTGGAACGCCGAGCGTTACAGCTGGTGGCTTACCAGCCTGCTGCACGAGTTTGGTGATGAGGCGGGCGATAGCGCGATGGATCCACAGATGCGCGATCGTTTCATGACGTCCGAGGTGAACTACTTCCTGCAGTCAGAGGCGGGTCGTCGCGTTATTGCTGAGCAGTACGTCGGTCTTCCTTACGAAGATTTGAAGTAATAGTCTGAGCTCTCTGCGGGCAGCTGAGACCTCGGAAGAGGGATCGGGGCCCGCTTAAACCATCCATGGGTCGCTTCGTGATTTACTTCCCTGTAGATCAAGAGCCCCGATTCCCTCTCCCGAGCCCTCAACTGCCCCAAGGTTCAGTTCGGTCTCACATTAGCTATCCCGCAACCTTTGGCTCGAATCAGCAACGCTGCGGTGGTTGATAGCGTACTTGCCCATGGATGGCTTGCAGCGACTCGGGAAAATAGACCCGGGCAGGTGAGCGCCTGCGTAAGTGCCGCGAGCACTAGGCAGGTTCTCACTCCTCCGGCAGAATAACCGAAAAACTTATTGGAAATCAGCGTGTGACCAAGCGCATCTCAATTGCACCTGAATGGGTCGTTCTCTTTGCCGGCATTATTGCTGCCTTCCATATTGGTAAGTTAGCACCCGCTATCCCTGTGCTTCAGGCCGAGATGGGTATCTCCTTGGTTGAGGCTGGTCTGCTATTGTCTTTGGTTCAGTTTGTCGGGATGAGCTCAGGCGTGTTTTGGGGCTTTGCGGTTGGCCGGATTGGATTGCGCCGTGCTGTTTTGATCGGGCTCTCCCTGCTGATGCTTGGTAGTTTTTTAGGCGGATTCTCTGCCGATTCAGCCATGCTGCTGGTGCTGCGAGTCGTTGAGGGGATGGGGTTTGTCTTGGTGGCGTTGTCCGGCCCCGGTTTGATGCGTGCTCTGGTGCCTCCAGAACGACTCAATCTGAGTATTGGTTGGTGGGGGACCTTTATGGGGCTGGGCGCCGGTGGTGCCATGTTCATTGGATCGCTGTTGCTAGAGTACTTCGATTGGCACCTCTGGTGGTGGGTGAGCGCGGCACTCACGTTGCTGACACTCTTCTGGGTGCGCGGCGCAATTCCCGCAGAGGTTGATCAAATCAGTGGACCGAAATCGGGTTTTCTTGGGCACCTGTTTGAAAACCTCGGTCAGGTATTGAAGAGCCAGGGGCCCTGGTTATTGGCGATTATGTTTGCCGCCTACTCGGGTCAGTGGCTGGCCGTTGTTGGCTTCCTGCCATCGATCTACGCCGAGGCGGGTATCTCAGGAATCTGGATCGCATTACTCACGGCGCTGGTGGCTATTATTAATGCTGCGGGGAATGTCCTAGGAGGACGCCTGCTTCACCGTGGTGTTGGTGCAGAACGCCTATTGATGCTGGTTTTTACGCTGATGGGCTGTATGACCTGGATCGCTTACTCAACCTTGTTTAATGGACTGGTCTGGCTGCAGTTTGCTGCGGTACTTATCTTCTCGGGCGTGGGTGGAATTATTCCTGCGGTACTCTTTGCCGTTGCTGTGCTGCGTGCCCCGCGCGCGGATCTGGTGCCGACGACTATAGGCTGGATACAGCAGATGTCTGCGCTGGGGCAGCTCAGTACGCCGCCAATCTTCGCTTGGGTCGCAGTACAGGTGGGCGGTTGGAGTTACACCTGGTGGATGACGGGACTGTTGTCGTTGATTGGCGTTATGCTGGCGCTGAGGCTCTCTTGCTTGAAAGCCGCACCCGCCGCCAGCTAGCTCGTTTATTGGCTGTCGAGCTCGATGATCTGCTCAACCAGAGCCGTCATTGTGGTGGCAAACGCATCCGGACGCAGATACTGCGCATGGTAGGGCGCTCCGGATCTATCGATGTACGCTGCCAGCATGCCAGCACTGAGCGCGCCGTGGGTATCCCAGTCGTGGGTGGCGATAAGGCGAAGTGATTCGATAGGTTTATCTAACTGCTCTGCCGCAAAGCGATAGACACGTGGGTCGGGCTTGAAACTGCCTGTCGACTCAACTGAGATACGCTCATCGAACAGCGCCGCCAATCCTGAGTTGCTAATTTGCGACCTGACCAGTTTGATTGAAGAGTTGCTGAAGGCGATGGTGCGGTAGCCGGCGCTGCGTAGGCGCTGCAAAGCGTCGCGCATATCAGGGTGGGCTGGCAAAGTCGCGAAAGCGCCCAGAATATCTTGCTTTGCAGCTGCGTCGAGCTGTAGATGCATTCTGGCTGCGAGAGTCTCTAGCATCGTTCCCGCTAAACTTCCAAAATCACTCTTCACACCGGTCAATGCACAGACATTAGAGCTGTGCAGAAGCGTCGAGAACCAAGTTGAGGTCACGCTTTCGCTACCAAAGTGTTGCGCGAATAGTGGCTTAAGCGAGCTGAGATCGAGTACAGTCTCGTTAATATCAAACAGAATCGTGTCGCGTGTCATTGTGGTTCCTCGTTAAGCCGGTAAGGCGGTCTCTGTGCTTTTTGCGAGTTCTGCAGTGGAGTGTATATCATCTATTTACGGTTTCGGCAGACTAATGAGGGGTAGAGGTTAATGAATCTGGATAACGCCAAGCAAGCGGCTGAGTTGCTAAGTAAAACTTGGCGCTCAGGTGAGGTGATCGAAGCGCTACCTACAGCAGTGCGTCCGACAGATAGGGAGGCGGGTTATCTGATTCAGGCGCAGTTAGAGCAGTTCAGCGAGCAGCCTGTCTTTGGCTGGAAAATCGCGGCAACTAGCAGTGCAGGACAAGCGCACATTGGAATTGATGGTCCGATAGCTGGGCGGATTTTTGCGGAGACTGTCTATTTCGATGGCGATACGATCCCCTTTGGAGCTAATCGAATGTGTGTCGCTGAGGCTGAGTTCGCTTTCAAGATGGGGCGTGACCTTGAACCGCGTGCGGAGCGCTATGAGATGGATGAGGTACTTGATGCTGTTGCGGATCTCTACCTCGCAATTGAGACCCCAGATTCTCGCTTCGAAGACTTTGTTAGGGCAGGTGGTCCGCAACTCATTGCCGATAACGCCTGCGCTTACCGTTTCATCTTAGGGCCTAAGGCTCCCGCGGTGTGGCGGGAGTTAGACCTCGCCGCCCACGAAACCTTGGGACGTGTAACAGGCCAAGCCGATGCGCCGGGGCGGGGTGCCAACGTTCTGGGTGATCCGCGATTGGCGCTGCTCTGGCTCGTGAATGAACTCTCCTCGCTTGGGATAACCCTCAGAGCCGGTCAATACGTAACAACAGGTACTACGACTGTGCCGATGCCGATAAAAGCGGGCGATAGAGTCAGTGCTGATTTTGGGGTTTTGGGAGAGGTGAGTTGTTCGTTTCTTTGAGACATGAAGTAACTAATCGTCCGCTACAGTGGCCCCCTATAGAGGGATGGTGAATTCTCTGAGGTGGATTATAGGAGCCCAATTTATTGGGCAATTTGTGACGAAGAGCAATAAAAAAGGCGACTCTCATTTGAGGTCGCCTTTTTCTGTTCAGCTAATGCTTATTTCATTGTAGGCATTGAGAACTCTGGGCCTGCGCTCAGACCAGTTGGCCAGCGTGCAGTGATAGTCTTCATGCGAGTGTAGAAGCGTACGCCATCTGGACCGTGCATGTGCAGTGGACCGAAGAGTGAACGCTTCCAGCCGCCGAAGCTGTGGAACGCCATAGGTACTGGGATTGGCACGTTTACGCCCACCATGCCGACCTGGACGTTTTCACAGAAGTTACGCGCCGTGTCGCCGTCACGTGTGAAGATAGCGGTACCGTTGCCGTATTCGTGATCATTGATCAGTTGCAGTGCCTCTTCGTAGCTGTTTACGCGAACAACTGAGAGTACTGGGCCAAAGATCTCCTCTTCGTAGATACGCATGCCTTTCTTAACATTGTCGAACAGAGTCGGGCCAACGAAGTAGCCGTTGTCGTGATCAACAACTTTGAAGTTGCGGCCATCAACAACTAGAGTCGCGCCCTCTTCAACACCTGAGTCGATGTAACTGAGAACTTTGTCAGCGTGTACACGGCTGACCAGAGGTCCCATGTGGGGTTCTGGTGAGGTCATGCCATTGCCAACGGACATCTTTTCGATCTCTGCAGTCATATCTTTGATCAGGTGATCAGCAACCGCGTCGCCAACACAGACTGCAACAGAGATCGCCATGCAGCGCTCGCCTGCTGAGCCGTACGCCGCACCCATCAGTGAGCTGATAACCTGCGAAGGCTCAGCGTCTGGCATTACGATCATGTGGTTTTTTGCGCCGCCAAGAGCCTGAACACGCTTGCCATGTGCACTTGCAGTTGAGTAGATATACTCAGCAATTGGGGTAGAACCAACGAAGCTAACAGCTTGTACCGCTTCGTCTGTCAGCAGAACGTCTACAGACTCTTTGTCGCCGTTAACGATGTTGAATACGCCATCGGGTAGGCCAGCTTCCGTCAGCAGTTCAGCAAGACGCATCGTTGTAGAAGGGTCTTTCTCAGATGGCTTCATTACGAAGGTGTTACCGCAAGCGATAGCAACTGGGAACATCCACATTGGAACCATGGCTGGGAAGTTGAATGGGCTGATACCTGCACACACACCCATAGGCATCATCTGGCTGTAGCTGTCTACACCACGGCCAACGTTGAGGCTGTGCTCACCTTTCTGCAGGTGTGGGATACCACAGGCGAACTCAACGACTTCCAAACCGCGAGTCAGTTCGCCTTTAGCATCAGAGAATACTTTACCGTGCTCAGAGGTGATCAGCTCAGCCAGCTCGTCCGCATTTGCTTCAACAAGCTCTTTGAACTTGAACATGATGCGTGCGCGGTTGAGAGGCGTTACTTTGCTCCAAGTTTTAAACGCTTCCTGAGCCGTTGCGATAGCAGCGCGAGTTTCGTCTGCAGTCGACAGTGCCACCTCTTTAGACTGTGCACCAGTAGCTGGGTTGAATACAGGTGCTGTGCGACCTGAGGCAGAAGCGACGTGCTGGCCGCCAATGTAGTTACCAACGATAGTCATAAAGTATCTCCTTGTTTGTATGGAAGTATTAAACAGGAACAAAAATGTAACAACAACGATAAATAGTTAGAGTATGATCTATCAAATACGACGTATCATATCTATTTAACAGTAACGATGTTGTTACGAGTCTGCAGGAGCGCACGTTCGTGCGCGATTAGGGCTCTCGGTAGACGATCGCCCAGTAAACTGGGCTTCACAGTGAGTGCATTAATAGAGATGTGAGTGGCATATGCAGGGGAAAAGCTTTAACTGGGAAGACGCGCGCTATTTCTTAGCGGTCGCTCGTAGTGGCACGCTAGGTAGGGCGGCTGAGAGTTTGAATATCTCTACAATCACGCTCTCGCGTCACCTCTCCTATCTACAACAACGCACCGGAACCCCACTCTTCACCCGCCACTCTAAAGGGCTCAAGCTAACTGACGAGGGGGGGCGTTTGATGGAGTATCTAGAGCGTGCCGAGGCTGAGATTGAGGCCGCTGGGGAGATATTTGGATCGGATGCCAACTCGGCGAGCGGAACGGTGCGGATCGCAGCGCCTGAGGGGTTTGCGCTACGCGTTCTTACTCCAAACCTAGAGCGCCTGCTAGACGCTAATCCGGATCTGCGGATCGAGATAGTGCCTCAGTCGCGAGGCTTCTCGTTATCGCGACGCGAGGCCGACATTGCCGTAATGGTAGGCAGACCGACGGAAGCGAAACTGGACTCACTTCTGCTAGGATCTTACAGCCTTGGGCTCTTCGCCTCACCCCGGTATCTGGAACGCTTCGGCACACCGGGGTCTCTTGATGAGTTAGCGGAGCATCGCTTGGTTGGCTATGTTGAGGACCTTCTATTCTCCGAGAAACTTAATATACCCAAGGCGGTCTACAGTGGCTGGCAGTCTCAAACAGCCATCTACTCGCCGTTAGGGCAGGTTGAGGCTGTAAAAGCGGGTCTGGGTATCGGCATGCTGCATCGGTTCTTACTCTCGCCCTCGGATGAACTCGTCCATCTATTACCAGAGGCAGATAGAGAGCGGGAGTTCTACTTGGTCTATCACCAGAGCACCGAGCGGATACCGCGCATTCGAGCCGCTATCGACTTTCTCTCCAGCTTAAGCCTGGAATAGCGTATAAAGTTAGCTTGGTGAATTAAAAATCGTTGAGGTTCTATCTAATGGTTGAGCAGTTTTTTGAGGCACTTTGGGCGGACTACACAAAACTCGCCCCGCAGGCTCGAGTAATTCATGACCTATTTGCGGCGCGAAACCCGAACCTAGTAAACGACCATGTCGCTTTTCGCACATTCGCCAACTCCCCTCTCGAGTTAGAGCGCCTCGAGCCGCTGCTATTGGGCCTTGGATACAGCGTGCAAGGGCAGTATCGCTTTGAGCAGAAGAGGCTCAGGGCGCGCAGTTACATGCATCCAGATGCTGGTGTACCTAAAATATTTCTATCGGAGCTGCTGGTAAACGAGTTGAGCTCTGGTACTCAGGGGCTGCTTGCCAAATACACCGATCAGATTGTGGTCGATACGCTGGATATTGGTGTTTTCTACTCAGGCCGTGCCTGGCCTATGCCGAGCTGGACGGAGTATCAGGCGCTTTTGAACGAGAGTGAGTATGCGGCTTGGCTGCTGGCGATCGGGCTTCGCGCCAACCACTTCACAATTAGCGTCAACCATCTTGAGCAGTTTCGCACCGTGCAGCAGGTTGTGGATGCGGTTAAAGCTGCTGGGTTTGAGATAAACAGCGTTGGAGGCGAAATAAAAGGCTCTCCCGATCTCTATTTAGAGCAGGCTTCCACGCTTGCTGACCTTCAGTTAGTGCGTTTCGCCGATGGCGATGAACATGAAATCGCCACCTGTTTTTACGAATTTGCGCTGCGTTATCCGCAACTAGATGGAGCTCTGTTTCAGGGTTTTGTAGAAGGTAATGCAGATAAAATATTCGACTCTACAAACCGCCGTTAAGGAGCGAGTATGAACGACGTTATGATTCTGGGTGCCGGTGCGGTGGGGTGTCTGGTGGGAGGGCATCTCGCGGCTCAGGGTTACAAGGTAGAGTTGGTCAATCGTTCCACGGCTACCGCTGATGCTATCGCTGAACGGGGTTTGGTAATGGAGCTCGATAGTGGTAAGCAGAGGGTCTACCCGAGTGCGGCTAAACTAGAGAACGCCAAAGACGCGCGTTATGTCATGCTCTTTACTAAAACCTATCAAACTGAGGCTGCGCTGAACGCGGTGCTCCCCAGTCTCAGCGACGATAGTGTAATCGTAACTCTGCAGAATGGGCTTGGAAACGCGGAGCGCTTAGCGCAGTTCAGTGGACGGCCTGTTCTACAGGGGGTAACGCTGATCCCCTCGACCCTGGTTGCCCCAGGGCATGTCCGCTCGCATGGGGCCCATATTAGCTGGGTGGGGCCTTTGGATCCTGATAATGAGGGACAGCAGCTTGCAGCCCAAGAGCTGGTGCGTATGCTGAACCTATCGGGTTTAGAGACTCAATATGAAGCCGAGGTGCGCACGCGTGTGTGGCACAAGGCCTGTTTCAATGTCGCAATGAACGCTATTTGTGCTCTGGGTGATGCCCCTCCAGGCTTGGTGTACGACACCCCTGCATTGATGAGCCAAGCTCATGCACTTGCTGATGAGGCGATCGCTGTGGCGCATGCGGAGGGCGCGTTAGTGGATGCTGAGGCGCTCCACAACATGATCGATTTTGCTGCAAGAGAACACCGCTTTCACCAGCCCTCTATGTTGCAGGATATCCGTGCGGGAAGGGAGACTGAGATTGATTCACTCAATGGCTATATTGTGGAGGCTGCACTTAGGCATAGTTTAAGTGTGCCCAGAAATGAGCTTGTTTACGGTCTTATCTTGGCGCGCCAAAGCGCTCACAGCTTCTGGACTCAGGCACCAAATAGCTGATCTGGCGCAAGCGCTAAAACTGCGCATAGACTATGCTCAAGGGTAGAGCAGTATCCTAGATAGTCGCAGGGATATACTGTCTGTCATCTATTATGACGTGATAAACCTACATTTTTGGGAGATGCCAGTGATAACCTCTATACGTGGCCAGTTTCAAGCCCTTAGCCTAGCGCTGGGTCTTATTATCTTGATCGGCAGCGCTGCGATTCTTTACAAAACTAACGACACTATCGAAGCGGCTCATCGCATAGCCAATCGTACACTGCCGCTGCTGAACAGCGCACACGACCTGAAGTTGTCGGTGGTACAGGTACAGCAGTGGCTGACAGATATCTCTGCTACTCGTGGGCTGGATGGCCTGAATGATGGTTTTGATGAGGCAGAAGCCAACGCCCAGCATTTCCGTGGATTGATTGCTGAGCTTATACAATTGGCGCCTGAGAAGAGTGACTATTTTGCTTCGATGTTACCCGTGTTTGACCGCTACTACGCGGTGGGTAAACAGATGGCAGAAGCTTATATTGTAGATGGGCCAGCTGGTGGCAATAAGATGATGTCTCAGTTTGATGAAGCTGCTGCCGCGATGTCTGAAACGGTTGATCAATTTCTCGCGGATACCTTAGAGGCGAGCGTTAAAATCTCCCAGAGAGAGGAGTCTGCAACAACGCTTACCCTTTGGATTATTTTATTAGAGACGCTAGTCGTTTTTGGCGGCGTTTTGCTTCTCTATACTGTAGTAAGTCGCGCGCTGAGGCGTCTCCCGGGACTGATCAATTTAATGGAACGAATTGCGGCTGGTGATCTGAGCATTCCTGCTAAGCCATCAAAGGATGACGAGTTCGGGCAGATCGTCAAAGCAGCGGAGCAGATGCGCCTGCGGCTCACGGCAACACTGGGAAAAATCGCCGATATGACCGAATCGCTGCACGCTGCAACGGAAGAGATTGCTGTAGTTGGGCGCCACTCTCAAAGTCAGATTTTATCCCAAAGCTCTAATCTCGAGCAGATTGAGGGGGCAATTGAAGAGCTGTCTTCCTCAGTTGAGCTTATTCGTCAGCGTATCGACGAAACCAGTTCAGCAACGCATCAAGCTGACGGGCGTACCTCTGCAGGGCAGACTCAGCTGAACTCCGCCAATAGCTCAATGCAACGCCTGCTGGGGCATATTGAGAGCGCTGACCAGATGGTTAAGCGACAGGCGCAGAACAGTGCTGCGGTTAGTTCGGTGCTTGATGTTATCAAGACCATTGCGGATCAGACGAATCTGCTGGCGCTTAATGCTGCCATTGAGGCTGCGCGAGCGGGTGATCATGGTCGAGGCTTCGCTGTAGTCGCTAATGAGGTGAGAGTACTTGCTACCCGCACCCAGGAGTCAACTGAGGAGATCTCCAATATTATCGAACAGCTACAGAGCGCCTCTGCCAGTGCCGTACGTCTTATGGAACAGAGCCGACAAGAGGTTGGTACAGCGGCTGATGAGCTCGGTGTCTCTGGCGCGATCTTTGATGACATTCATCAGATGGTGAGCCAGATTAGCGCTCAGAGTCAGGATGTAGCTGCTTCAGCTGCGCAGCAGACTGAAATGGCGCGCCAGGTACTTGAGTTAACAGCGGGTGTGAAGGATTCATCAGCCTCTGTCATTACAGCGACAGAACAGACCGCAAGTGCAAATCAAGACCTAGCGCGTATGGCTTCAGGTCTGCAGGTACAGATGGACCAGTTCAAACTTTGAGCAGCATTGTAGGATGCTAAACACCCGGCTGGACACTCAGTTGGGCATCTAGTTGGAGGAGGGCGTTAGCGCGCTCTTGTTGCATTGGATCGAAGGACGTTTAGACGCACTGTCATATCGTCTTTCAACTGTCTGAGTTGCTGGTAGATTTTGTTCTCCAAGCAGCGCTCACACTCAGAACATCGCTTAGGCTCTTCGCAGTGGCTTGAGAGTTCAATCTGGCCATCTATAACGCCTTTATGGCGCGCGTGAAAGTTATCGAGCCTCTCCTCCATCTGGACGAGGTCCATTTGAATGCGCGAATCTTGATACTCCATCCTCAACTCTTCGTTGCTTTTCATGCCTGTTACATAACTGTTACTTAGCTGAATGGGAGCACCCGCGGTAGTTTGCACTTCCCCCATCTCATAATAGTCTAGCTCAAGGCTTTAATTTGTGGTGTTGATCTAGATTAAGTTGATGGTTTTTCCATCGGAGCTTAATGCCGCTTCAGTTACGTGTAAGATAGTGGTTCTGTATTGTCACAGCGTCTGATCGAGTTTTGGAATCGTCTATGAGTCTTCGAGCCCTTATCCTAGTTCTTGCCACTTTACTGCTCAGCGCCTGCGCTACCAGTCCGCCGTCAAATGTTGAGAACGCCTGCCGCATTTTTGAGGAGAAACCCGATTGGTTTGATGCCTCAAAAGATGTCGAGGAGCGCTATGGACTGCCGATTCAGGTGCAGTTGGCGATCATGCGTCAAGAGTCCAGTTTCAAGCATGATGCCGCGCCTCCAAGGGATACCTTGCTGGGTATACCGATGTGGTGGCGGGTCTCTAGCGCCTATGGCTACGCGCAGGTGAAGGATAGTACGTGGGAGTGGTATAAAGATAAGACCGGTTACTGGTTTGCCAGCCGCGAAAACTATGCCGACGCTGTTGATTTTATGGGCTGGTACGCCAGCATCTCCCAGCGCACCCTTGGCATCTCTAAATGGGATGCTTACAACCAGTATCTTGCCTACCACGAGGGTCACGGTGGTTGGAAACGCAAAACCTACAACAAGAAACAGTGGTTGATTGGTGTGGCAAAAAAGGTAGAGCGCAATGCTCAGACCTATGGTGCGCAACTGAAAAAATGTGAGGGTAGCTTGGGGTCTGGCTCTTGGTTGTGGCCGTTCTAAATCGGCAGTGACGTCATGACCGCTTCGCGATCGATCGTACAGGATTTGGATTAGCTAATGTTGGATCGACCCTGCCGGGATCGTGAAAATTGAGCAATGTCCTGTAGGAGCCCAGTTTGACTGGGCGATTAAGCCAGTGTTTTTCAATCGCCCAGTAAAACTGGGCTCCTACATGGGTTGCTAGCACTGTCCAAGCACAAAAAAGCCCACCGTTCGGGAGAGGAGGGTGGTAGCTCAGCAGGTATGCAGTCCTTACTGATTCACGGAAATCCCTGCATCGCTGCAGAGCTTGGTAAGGTTTGCGTAACCCAGCTTAGCGTAAGTGAGCGGGTGAGCAATGGAGGGATCCTGCTCTGCTTCTACCACTAGCCAGCCTTCGTAGCTGCTCTCTTTAAGTACAGCGAGGATGCTTGGATAATCAATGCAGCCATCTCCCGGTACGGTGAAGGCGCCGTTGAGAACGGCCTGCAAGAAACTCAGGTTACGGTTCTTTGCATCTTCCATCACTGACTTACGAATATCTTTGCAGTGTACGTGCTTGATACGGTTTGCATAACGCCTAGCAACTGCAGCAGGGTCACCACCTGCAAAAGTTAGGTGTCCTGAGTCGAGCAGAAGCCCAACAGAGGGAGCACCCTGCATCATGCGATCAATATCCGCCTCGGTTTCGATAACCGTGCCCATGTGGTGGTGGTATGCCATAGAGACACCTTGGGTCTCTAGATATTTGGCCACCTCTTCCAAGCGCTCGAGGAAAACAGGCCACTCAGTTGGACTCATCTGTGGACGGTTGCGCACAGGCGTCTCCATCTCACCGTGTACACAACGGCTCACTTCGCAGAATACCATCGCAGTTGCGCCTAGTGTTTTGAGCAGGTGCAGGTGTGGCTGCAACGCTTCTATCTCGTCATCGACACTGCGTTCTAGCAGGTTGCTTGAGTACCAGCCAGAGACTAGCGATAGTCCGTGATTATCGAGGATAGGGCCAAGAATCTCCGGTGTTCGTGGGAATTTCTGGCCGAGTTCGAAGCCGGCGTAACCCGCTTCTTTGCCCTCTGATAGGCAAACCTCAAGTGGTGTTTCAGCGCCCAGTGCTGGCATGTCATCGTTGGTCCATGTCAGCGGGTTGATACCAATTCGTACGCTCATCTTTATAGGTTCTCCAACTGGCGTTTCTTCATTTCATCGTATTTAGCGCGTGCTTCCTGCACCTCGGTGCGACCTGAAACTTCAGGGATCGCAACCTCCCACCAGCAACCGCCCGGAGAAGTGATCAGTGGGTCTGTATCGATACTGATTATGTAGGTTGTGTCGGATGCGCGAGCACGCACCAGCGCCTCTTCCAACTCTTTGATGGTGCTAACATTTTCGCCCTTAGCACCCATCGCTACTGCGTGTGCAGTGAAGTCGATCTTTGGCGCCGGTGCACCATTAGCGGTCAGGCAGTCTTCAAGCAGGTTGTTGAAGCCGGCGCCACCACAGCCCATTGTTTGTAGGCGGTGGATACAGCCGTAACCGCGGTTATCCAGCACAATGAGGATGAATTTCTGACCCAGCATGACCGAGGTGAATATCTCAGAGTTTGCCATCATGTAAGAGCCGTCACCCACCATGACGTACACTTCTGCGTCCGGCTTTGCCATCTTCACACCGATACCGCCAGCGACCTCGTAGCCCATGCACGAGTAGCCGTATTCCATGTGGTAGCCTTTAGAGTGTTCAGTACGCCACAGCTTCTGCAGCTCGCCCGGCAAGCCACCCGCAGCGCATTCCACAATATCTCTGCTCATGTCAGAGGAGCGGAGTACAGCACCGACCACCTCAGAGTCAGTCGGCAGGTCCGTTCCGCGATCTGACATAGCCACATCACAGGTACGAATCCAAGATTGACGTTCTGCCTCGCCTTGCGCAATCCAGCCGCTATCGATGCTCCAGCCCTCTAGAGCATCTGTTAGCTGCGCCAGTGTCAGCTTCGCATCGCCCACCAGAGGTTGCGCTTTGTGTTTGATTGCATCGAATGAGCCAACATTAATACACACCAATTTGGCATCTTTGTGGAACAGAGCACGTGAGCCTGAGGCGAAGTCACCAAGGCGCGTGCCAACAGCGATTACGAGATCAGTTTTCGGCGCCATTGCGTTAGCTGAAGCTGAACCGGAGACACCCAGAGTGCCAAGGTTTTGAGCGTGGTTCCAAGGTAGAGCGCCCTTGCCGGCCTGGGTTTCAGCAACAGGAATCTGGAATTTAGAGACGAACTGGTCGAACTCCTGCAGTGCTCCCGAGTAGTGAATGCCGCCGCCGGCGATCACCATGGGTTTTTTCGCGGCTTTGATTAGCTCAAGCGCACGCGCCAACTCGTTTGTGTCAGGTGCCTGACGACGCAGGTAGTGAATCTTCTCGTCGAAGAAGCTCTCAGGGTAGTCAAACGCCATCGTTTGAACATCCTGAGGAATCGCCAGACAAGCAGGGCCACACTCGATAGGGTCGGTAAGCACACGCATCACGTTCGGCAACGCTAACATGAGCTGCTCTGGACGGTGGATACGGTCGAAGTAGCGGCTTACTGGCTTGAATGCATCGTTCGAAGTCAGAGTGTAGTCGTGCGGGTTCTCAACTTGCTGTAGTACCGGGTCTGGCTGACGAGTAGAGAAGGTATCGCCTGGCAGGAATAGCACTGGCAGGCGGTTTACGTGTGCAACGGCCGATGCGGTTACCATGTTAACCGAGCCTGGGCCTGCTGACGCAGTAACCGCCATAAAGCGTTTGCGATCCATGGTTTTAGCGTAGGCGATAGCGGCGTGCGCCATGGTCTGCTCGTTCTGCCCGCGGTAGGTTGGGAAGTCAGCTTGGACGGGCTGCAACGCCTCACCAAGGCCCGCAACGTTACCGTGTCCGAAGATTGCCCAGCAGCCAGCAAAGATAGGCTGCTTCTCACCGTCAATAATTGTTTTCTGGGCCATCAGGTAGCGCACCAGCGCTTGGGCCATCGTTAGACGTACTGTGCTCATATTCGTATCTCTAATACCTGCAATACCTGCGCTTCTGTTAATTCAGTGGTTTCCTAAGCAGAAGCTTCTTAGCCTCGTGAGCGCCAGTTTTGAATTAATTCAACAAAGTTAACCCTTACTTGAGAGACGAACTGTGCGTCATCAAGCTCATTCGCCAGCCATGCCCGGCTCTCTTTAGCCCAGAGCGATCGACCTACGGTGAACCCTTTACAGATATCGAAGCCTGCAGAGTTGGCGAAGTCCCTTTTGAGCTCTTCTAAAGGTGCGTCAAGACCCAAGAGTACAACGCCACGGCAGTGAGGCTGGCGCTCGTTGATTAGGTCTGTCAGGCGTTGCCATACATCTCTGCTAGGTGCTGGAAGTTTCCACCAGTCAGGGCGAATACCGAGGTTGTAGAAGCGGGTCAGGGCACGCACGATAGTGTCCTCATCCTGCGCTATATCTTTAGGCGGAATTATCTCCAGTAGAAGTTCGTGACCCGATGCACAGCATGCCTGGTAGAGCTCTAGCGCCTGGCGTTCCTGCGCCAGACGGTGCTCGGTTGGCTGATCCGGATGGTAGAAGATCAGACACTTAACGACGTGCTCAAGTGGCCACTCCTTCAGGCGACTGCCAATTGAGCGCCCACCTTCAAGTTCGATTGGGTTGGATGTTGGGATCTCCACAGGGCGGCCGATCCACCAGCCGCGGCCAGTCACATCGTTGAGAGCATCCTGACCATAGGTATCATCAATCAGCACACCGATATTGCCTTCGAGGCCTTCTGCATCAGCGCCTGCTTGGGTAGCTTCTACCAGAAGCTGTTTCAGTTTTTTGATGCGGCTCTCATCGGCACCGGTCTCACGTGCCATCTCGAATAGCTGGATGCGGTGGTCGTATGCCAGACCGAAGATCTCTTTCCACTCAGCCTTGCGGCGCGTTGTTACACGGTGCAGGTAGTTAAGTTCAGTATCTTGGTCCGGACGTGGAATCTCTTCAGCGTGAGCGATGTAGTAGTCCAGCTCCTCCGCCGAGGGAATTGCTGGCGCACAGCCGTGGCGTGAAACAACCAGTGCACCACAGGCATTAGCGTACTGGCAGCAGGTCTGGTAATCCTTGCCTAACAACCATCCACGTAGGAAACCACTCATGAAGGCGTCGCCAGCACCGAGTACGTTGAGAACATCAACGCGTACACCGGTGAATACATCAAAGGCGTCCATGGAGTCAGGAATAGCACCATCAAGAACGGTACAACCCAGCGCACCAAGCTTAAGTACAATCGTTGCGTTGCTTAGTTCACGGATCTTTTTGAGCGCTGCAATGGTATCTGTCGTACCGCCCGCAATGTGGACCTCCTCTTCGGTGCCGACAATGAGGTCCAGGTGTGGCAGTACAGTCTGCAGGTGCGCACTCACTTTATCGTTGGAGACAAAACGGTTTTCACCTTCACCGATACCGGTAAGACCCCAGAGGACTGGACGGTAGTCGATATCTAGAACCACTTTAGTACCGGCTGCTTTGGCCGCTTCAATTGCTGCCATGCACGCATCGTAGGTAGTTGGTGTAGACAGGTGCGTACCAGTCATCAAAATGCTGCGGCTAGACGCGATGAACTCTGGGTTGATGTCACTCTTACAGAGCGCCATATCTGCACAGTCGCGGCGGTAGAAAATCAGAGGGAAGGTGTCCTGATCCTTAATTCCCAGGATCACGAGGCCAGTAAGACGTTCTTTATCGGTGATCAGGTTGCTGGTGTCGACGCCAACCGCTTCGAACTCTTCGCGAACGAAACGTCCCATGTGCTCATCACCGACCCGCGTCAACATTGCGGAGCGCAGTCCCAGACGTGAGGTACCGTAAGCGATGTTGCCCGAAGAGCCACCGAGATATTTAGAAAAACTACCCATATCTTCCAAGCGGCTACCAATCTGGTCACCGTAGAGGTCAACGGCTGCACGGCCAATGCTTATGATGTCAAGCTGGCGCTCGCCAACACTCGCTTTCAGGTCACTCATCTAAGGGACTCCCTGTATTTGTTATCGAGCCAGTCCTCAACCACCGAATCTGCTTACCGGTACTTGGGCCTTTGAGGTCAAAAAATCAGAGACACAGGATAGGAATTTGACGTGTTGGAGTCAATATTTTGGAAAATATATTTCAAAAATTTAAAATAAGAAATAGAAACAATGACATATAATTATATATCCTTTTTATTTATTATTTTTATGGCACATTTTGGTGGCTCTTTAAGCACAAAATGGAATGATAATTCTAAAATCTTCTTTAGTTCTTAGGCGATCCGCATTAACATTCGCAAGATAAATGTTAATCGACTTCACTGGTTTGAACAGTTGATCAAAACAGAGATTTAAAGCAGAGGTGAAATATGTCTAAGTTGTTGTCGCGTGCCAGTGCACCAGACTCAGAGGGGCGCATCCAGCACATCACACCAGAGTCAGCGGGTTGGGAGTATGTTGGTTTTGATGTGTATCAGCTCAAAGCTGGCCAGACCCTGAAGCAGCTTACCGAGGGCAACGAGGTCTGCGTGGTACTGGTAACTGGTAAAGCTGATGTCAGTACAGAGAACGAGAGCTGGACCGACCTTGGCGATCGTATGAATGTATTTGAGCGCAAAGCGCCCTACGCAGTTTATGTTCCACCGTCTGATCAGTTTGAAGTCACTGCAAACACCGACTGTGAAATCGCATTGTGTAGAGCGCCTGCGAAAGGCGAATATCCAGCGCGTCTAATCACCCCTGAGAAAGCGAGCTTTGAGACCCGCGGTGTAGGTACAAACACGCGCCACGTCTGCAACATTCTTTTCGGTAATATGGCGGCAGAAAAACTGCTGGTTTGTGAAGTGATTACGCCGGACGGTCACTGGTCTAGCTACCCTCCGCACAAGCATGACCGTGATATAGCTCCAGCAGAGACTAAGCTGGAAGAGACCTACTTCCACAAAATGGATCCTGAACAAGGTTTCGCATTTCAGCGCGTCTACACCGATGACCGCTCTCTAGACGAGACCATGGCTGTAGAGATGAACGGTGTGGTAATGGTGCCAGAGGGTTACCATCCAGTAGGTGCACCACACGGATACACCTCTTACTATCTCAACGTTATGGCAGGCCCATCACGTGAATGGATCTTCCACAACGATCCCGATCATGAGTGGATTATCGAGGCGGATAAGAAAAAAGCTGCGGCTCAGAGTTAACGCTGAACACCTCAAAAAAAACGGGAGCTCAGGCTCCCGTTTCTATATATTGCGCTACTCTTCGCTAGGCGGTTCGGGGGGGAAGTTGAGTATGAGTCTGTAGTACGCGTAAATACCCATGGCGCCGGCAAGTGTCCCCCAAAATGGGCTGCCAACTCCAAACCACTCCCAGCAGGTCCAGACAAACAGGAAGATAGTTACTCCGTAGCGACGGCTAACAGGGCGAAACCATTCTAGTTCGTGATCGCGTATCATGCGTAGTCCTAACTCATCTTGTTGGGGTTAACGGGGCCTTAGTGTATCTCAATCGGTTGTTTGAATTCACGCTCTAGCCTGAACTTTGAGCCTGTGCAGTCTGATAAAGCTACACGGGTTAACACGCATTTATATTTATCAAATTCCCAAAATCTGTATTTTGGAAAAAAAATTCCAAAACCATTTGGTTGTGGATAGTATTGTGCGGAATAAGATAAATCCAAGGATGACCGAGTATGCCATCAGGAGTCCCAAAGACGCTCAATGAACTGAAGCTACAGATAGCTGAACAGCATCAGGGGCTGAGTAAACGTCTACGTCAAGTGGCACAATACCTGGTTGATAACCCAAATCAAATCGCGTTCGGAACCGTTGCCACCATAGCGGCTGATGCAGGCGTGCACCCCTCTACGCTGGTGCGTTTCGCTAACGCTTTCGGTTTCTCAGGTTTCTCTGAAATGCAGCGCCTATTCCAGCACCAGTTGTTGCAGGAGTCTCCAAGTTACAGTGACCGAGTGCGTATCGCGCGCGAGTCTCTGGGTGAGAGCAGTACCGAACCCCTGAGCCTGCTCAGCCAGTTTGCGTCAGCGAACTCCGCTACGCTAGATCAGCTGGTGAATGAGGTTGACCAAAAGGCGTTGCAAAAGGCTGAGGAGATTCTGCGCGGGGCTGATACGGTCTATATCATGGGTGTTCGTCGAGCCTTTGTGGTGGCAAGTTATTTCGCTTACGCGCTGCGCCATGCAGAGCGACGCGCATTTTTGGTGGACGGGGTCGGTGGTCTTACTAAGGAGCAGGGCTGCAGTGTGCGTGCTGGCGATGCCATGATTGCAGTTAGCTTTCACCCCTATGCCCAAGAGACCCAGGATCTCGTGAAAGAAGCAGCAGGTCGCAACGTGCCGATCGTCCTTATCACCGATAGCGAATTAAGCCCACTCGCTTCCCAAGCGAGTTCGGTGCTGATTGTGAAAGAGGCGGAGGTGCATGGAATTCGGTCACTCTCCGCATCTCTCTGTATCGCTCAGGCGCTTTCGATCAGTTTGGCGAACTGATGGCTATAGCTCGTTAAGGTTCTCTAAACACCAGTTCGCACGGTCGAGTATCGCTTGCTGCGCGTCTGGTTCACGCTTATCCCAATTTTTGTAGAGCATAGCTATTCGAGGGTTGTTTGCCAGCCGGTCGCGGTGCTTGAGCATAAAACCCCAATAGAGGCTATTGAATGGACAGGCTCGGCTGCCAGTCTGTTCGTTTACCTTATAACTACACCCTTTACAGTAATCGCTCATGCGATTGATGTAGGCGCCACTGCCAGCATAGGGCTTGCTGGCGACGATGCCGTTGTCCGCAAATAGCACCATGCCGCGCGTGTTTGGCTGCTCCACCCACTCTATAGCATCGATATATACACCCAGATACCAGGCGTCCACTTGGTCGGGATGGAGTTGTGCAATCAGAGCAAAGTTGCCAGTCACCATCAGTCGTTGAATATGGTGTGCATAGGCGTAATCGAGTGACTGACTAATACACTGCTGCATGCAATGCATCTTGGTTTTGCCGCTCCAGAAGTAGTCGGGTAGCGGCTGATGCGCATCAAGCGCATTTAGGCTTGAGTACTCAGGTTGGTTGATCCAGTAGATGGCGCGAATGAATTCGCGCCATCCGAGTATTTGGCGAACGAACCCCTCTATCTGCGCGAGGCCTATCTGCTTCGGGTTGCTCTGCCACGCGGCTATCGCCGCCTCAATCACCTGTCTTGGTGAGATCATCTTGGCGTTGATGGCAAAGGAGAGGCGTGAGTGATACAGGCTCCACTTATGCTCGCTTGCGCTGGTCATAGCGTCTTGGAAGCGGCCAAATAGCGCAAGCTGATGGGTGCAGAAGTAGTCGAGCAGTTCGAGTGCTTCTGAGCGTCGTGTGGGCCAGAGAAGTTGCGGGTGTACTTCGCCGAAGTGGTCTACCTTGTGGCGTTCAAGGCGCGCCAGTATCTCAGTTACATCAGTGCTGAAGAGCAGTGGCGCCGGCACCGCCTCAAGATCGCTCGGTTTTAGTTTTTGGCGATTTTCGCTATCGAAATTCCAACGCTCGCCAACGGGCTCTTCCCCATCCATTAGATAACCGTAGCGTTTACGCATGCGCCGGTAGAAGGCCTCCATGCGACTGGCCCGTCCCGGTTTAAACTGTTTGAATATCTCATCGAATGGCAGTAGAAAGTGCTCAGTATCGACTTCGCGCATCGCGCACTGAGGGTCAAAATCACGCAGTTGTTGCAGTAGACGCCACTCGTCGGGACGTTGATACTCAAAGCGTTCCACACCGAGTTCGACAATTTTGTCCCTCAGCAGATCTGGCAGGTCCCGGTATTCAGCAGTCTCATCAAGTGTTAGGTGGATGACCTGATGCCCTGCCGCGCGCAGCGCCTGTGCAAACTGCTGCATAGCCGCGAAGAAGGCGCAGATCTTCTGCACATGGTGGCGCACATAGCTCGCCTCCTGAGGTAGTTCTGCTATCAGATAATGGACCTCAGGATCGGTTTCACGAAACCAGCTGTGGCTAGCGTTGAGTTGATCGCCAAGGATCAGTCGCAGTGTGCTCATTGCGCCTCACTCTTGTCCAAGCGGGCGCTGCGTCGGCAACGCTCTGAGCAGTACTTTACCTGCTCCCAGTCGCGCTCCCACTTTTTGCGCCAAGAAAAAGGGCGTTGGCACATTAGGCAGGTCTTCTGGGGAAGGTGGGGTTTGCGATGTGTCATGCTACGGGCCAGTCGTAATAGTCTTGGTTTGGAAGCGGGTGGCAATGTTCACGACCCTGCCAGGTCGCCGTAAAGCTGCCATCGGCGTCATAAATGCTTGCCTGTTTCTCCAAGTCGAAGCGGCGGTGGCCGCGTGGATCTGCGCCTACACCGGCTAGGTACTGCCAGTTCCCCCAATTGCTGGCGACATCATAGTCGATCAGTTGTTGTTCGAAGTAGGCTGCGCCGTAGCGCCAATCCAGACCTAGCTCATGCACAAAGGCGCTGGCTACCAACTGGCGAGCTCGGTTGGACATATAACCTGTCGCATTAAGCTGACGCATCGCTGCGTTGACGATGGGGTAGGGGGTGCTGCCTTCACACCAAGCTTTAAAGCGCTCTGGGTAGAAGGTTGTGAGTGGTGAGCGGTCGAAGGGGCCTCGCTGGTTGAACAGCTTGCTCGCGTAGCGATGCGCATACCACTGAAAATACTCGCGCCAAAGTAGCTCAAATTTGAGCCAATAGGTCGACTCGTTGGCAACCACCTCAGCCTCGTATTGATCAATACGCTGCCAAAGACGTCTCGGAGACAGCGCACCATTCGCGAGCCATGCACTGAACTTAGAGGAGTAGTCCCAGCCATCTAAGCCGTTGCGAGTCTCCTTGTAGCTGGCGGGTAGCGAGCTACTGAAATAGTAATCCAGTTGCGCTCGGGCGCCCTTTTCACCGCCGCTAAAGTATTGCGTTGTCTCTCTTGAAGGCAGCTCCACTACTTTAGATTCAAGCTTAGATACTAAGCTAGGTAGCTGCGCTGGCGCTTCAATGGCAGTTCTTGGCAGCAGCGGCTGTTTCTCCACTTTGCGCCTGAAAGCGGAAAAACTCTCGGGCAGTTTCTCCAGCTCAAAGGGAAGTTGTTCACAAGCAAAGAGGGTGTGGCACGGCAGCTCAAGGATCTCCAAATGTGGAAAGCGACTGGCGATCGCTTTGAGCGTCTGACGCTCGTAGCTGCCGGGATGTTGCGAAGTCACTATTCGCGATACCCCCGCCTGCTGTACAACACTTGTGAGTGACTCCAAAGGCGTATCATGGCGTAGTATGAGACGCTGTCCGAGTTGACGTAGGCTGTTGTCGAGATCATCAAGTGTTTGCTGCAAGAATAGCCGGCGGTGACTGCCGAGAGAGCGCAGTGAGTAGCGGTTGGGGCGCGACCAGGACGGCTCCACCACAAACAGGCAGATCAGTTTTTCAGCATCAAGTGCCGCCTCGATAGCAGGGTTGTCATCAAGTCTTAAATTGTTGGTGAACCAGAGAAGGGTGGGGCCGGGCATGGGGTAGAACTCCTTTCAGTACCCTTACTACGCGATTTAGGTAAAGTCGGAGCTTTGAGATCTCTCTATGCTGTGAACAGAGATCTGCTCATCGCTGATACTGAAACGGATATTAAGTTGGTAGAGGCTCACACCGTAAATGCGCTCAGGATCCCTCTGATAAGCGGGTCGGGGATCGCAACGCAATAGCTCCTCTATCTGCTGCGCCAGTTGTTCACCGAACTCTGTGGTCTGCTCAGATAGTTGCTCTTGCGCGCCTTTTGAGAAGCTCAGTGGCTGGCACAGGCGTTCAGCCGCCTTGGCCAGTTTAAACTGAGCCTCAGGTAGGCTGTCGGCATAGGGTAGGTAGGGTTTTATATCGACGATGGGCGTGCCGTCCAACAGGTCGGCACCGCGCACTTCAAGTACAAGGTTCTTGCCACGCATGCTTATGCTCAGGAGTTCTACGACGCTGAGTCCTATAGGGTTCGGGCGAAAAGGGGAGCGGCTGGCGAATACGCCAAGCTTCTCATTTCCGCCAAGTCGCGGGGGGCGTACGCGCGGCTTCCAGCCCTTGTCGAGCGACTCAGAGAAGATAAAGAGCAACCAGATGTGGCTGCACTGTTCTAGGCCTGATACTGCTTCTAGGCTTGAGAAGGCCTCTTCAACCACTACCTCTGCGATGATGGATGGTGCCAAGCCCGGTTGGCGAGGGATACCAAACTTTTCGGTGAAGGGGCTGGCGATCTTGGCGATAGGGTTGATTGTTAGCGACTGCATGAAATCTCCTGAGCTGGGGCCCGATTATATCCTCACTCGATTAGAGTTTCGCGCTGTTGCATCGGCAGAGTCGCCGACCAGTGGCTTGAAGCCTCCTCGGCTTGCCCCGCCATGCGGCGGATCATTGATAGATATTCAAGAAGTTGTGCGCTTTCGGTAGTTGATATGATGCCGCTTACCGTCTTCTCAAGCAGTTCGCGTTTTAGATTCTGGTAGTTTGATTGCAAGGCGCGCATGCGGCGATGGGCATCAATCCCCTGAATATCCTCGGAGCTGCTGATTTCGCAGGCATCTATCAGGCTCACTGACTCCTGCTTAAATTCCCCCAAGCCTCTCTGAAGTCCAGTGTCGCTTATCTGCTCTAGCATGGGTTCATACTTGGGCAGTTCGGCAGATATTCGTCCGATCTCACCTAGATATCGTCCAACACGAATGGAGAGGGGCAAGGTTTCGGCGATATTTGCGCTGATGTTTTCGCGCGCCAGCAACTGATTAAAACTGTAGATCTCCTGCAGCAGTGCAAACAGCGAGTCGCGCGACTTCTCCAGCTCTTGCTGGTCCTGCCCCTCACTGCTCAGCGCTGCTCTTGCCAGAGCGCTGCTCATCTCGTTTGCTCGAGTTAGCTCCCGGTTGATACCGACTACTGCAAGTTCGGGTGTTACTAACAGCGCTTTGGCAATATAGAGTGGCTCTGCCTCGAGCTCAGTTCGATCACGAAATCGTTTGGCGAGCCAATGCTCCAGTAGGCGCATTATCGGCCAGATCAGCAACACGCCGAGAAGATTAAAAAGTGTATGGAACAGTGCCAGTGCAAGCACGGGGTCGAGGTAGTGGAGCACCTGGTCATTGAGTAGATTGGCGAGCAGAAAAAGTAGAACTATACCGAAAATGGCGGTCTGGCCATTGAACACAAGGTGTGCCAAGGCTACTCGTTTAGCGTTGGCGGTAGAGCCGATGGCGCCGAGCATAGCGGTTGTTGTGGTGCCTATATTGGCGCCAATCACCAGGGCGCAGGCGCCACTGAGTGTGAGCGTATCAACCGAGAGCATGGATAGCGCTATGGCGATTGTTGCCGAGGAGGATTGGGTTAAAAGCGTGATAACGACACCAGCTAGAACGAAGAGGACGAGTTCGAAGGCGCCACCGCTGAGCTGCTTTAGAGGTAGGCTCTCGGAGAGCCCCTCGAACGCACCGCTGATAAAATCCAGGCCGAAGAAAAAGAGTCCGAAGCCTGTAAGCGCGAGGCCGTAGTAACCGTAGTTGCGACCGCCAGAGAAGAGCTTCACCCCGACGCCGATACCGATTAACAAAAGCATGTACGCGCTAAGTTTAAGTTTGAAGCCGAGTAGAGCAACGATCCAGCCGGTGAGTGTAGTGCCAATATTGGAACCGAATAGCAGCGGTAGCGCTTGCCCAAGCGACATCAAACCCGCACTAACGAAGCCCAGCGTTGCCAAGGTGACAGCACTTGATGACTGCACCAGAGCGGTGACGCCGACGCCAGTCGCAAAGGCACGTCGTGGCGACAGGGTGGCGCGTGATATGAGTTTACGCATCGAAGGTCCAGCGGCGCGTTTGAGACCATCGGTGAGCAGTTCCATGCCGAGTAATATAAGACCCAAACCACCGATTAATTGGCCTACTAACGTCAAATCCATAGAGATCCCATTAATAACTAGCTCCCTCCATCAGTTTAGTCGGGGGTGCGGCATAGTGTGCAGATAAACACCTCTTCTGCCCCAGATTTAAGCAGGAGATCACTAATGCGCTCGACCGTCGTGCCGGTGGTCATCACATCATCGACTAATATCAGCCGTTTTGGAGGTTCGCGCTCAATCTCAAAACAGTGCGCTAAGTTTGCCCTGCGCTGAGCCCGGTTGAGGTGTGCCTGATGCTCTGTGCGGCGACTTTTTTGCAGGATGGAGAGTGGAGCGGGGCGATTAAGCTGTTGTGCGATCGACTCGGCTAGCACCCGGCTCTGGTTGAAACCGCGAATTAGCTCGTCGATGGGGTGCATGGGAACAGCAATTAACGCCGCATCTGTGGGCAGCTGTGCCCCCAAGCGCTTAGTGAGCGTTTGGGCAAGCCAGTGGAGGGCCTCGGGGTCGGCACCCTTTTTTACTCTATGGATAATCTGCGGTAGCGGGAAACGGTAGGTAAAGCCAGCAAAGACTCGGCTGAAGCTAGGGCGCTGTTTTACGCAGTTAGCACAGGTGCCGGTGACCCCAGGAAGGGCGCAGATATCGCAACCCCGGTGGTGGTAGGGGAGGTCCCCGAGGCACTCCGCGCAGGGTCCGCCCCCGTCTTTAAGGGGCGAATCACAGAGTGGACAGTATTGGTTAAAAAGTGAGCATATGTTCAAAATAGCGTTGTGCATAGGTTGACAGCTCTCCCTTTGGCTTTAAACTGCTCGCATCCTTGGAGCAGCCTCTTTGTACGTAGTAAGCAGGCAGTTCTTAAACCAGTTTAGTGAGAGTTTTCCGATATGTCCGCAGCGAGCATAAATCCAGCCCAGGCAAAGAGAGAGTGGAGCTATGAAGAGATTCAGGCGCTCTTTGACCTGCCTTTCAATGATCTGCTGTTTCGTGCACAGACTGTGCATCGTGAGAACTTCGATCCAAATGAGGTACAGGTAAGTACGCTGCTCTCCATCAAAACGGGCTCTTGTCCGGAGGATTGCAAATACTGCCCGCAGAGCGCCCACTACGACACGGGGCTTGAGAAGCAGCGCCTGATGGAAGTTGAGGCTGTTTTGAACAAGGCGAAACAGGCGAAAGAGACAGGCGCTACCCGCTTCTGTATGGGGGCTGCGTGGAAGCATCCGACAGACCGTGACATGCCTTACATTCTGCAGATGGTAAAAGGTGTGCGTGAGATGGGTCTTGAGACCTGCATGACGCTGGGTATGCTCAAGCCAGAGCAGGCAGATCAGTTGGCGGACGCTGGGCTGGATTACTACAACCATAACCTAGACACCTCACCAGAGTTCTACGACAAAATCATCACCACGCGGACCTACCAGGACCGTCTCGATACACTGCAGCATGTGCGCGATAGCGGTATGAAGATCTGTAGCGGCGGAATCTTGGGGATGGGTGAGACGGCGCGTGACCGAATCGGTCTGCTTCAGCAGTTGGCAAACCTACCGCAGCCACCAGAATCAGTGCCTATCAACATGCTCGTCAAAGTGGCGGGTACGCCGCTGGAGAATGTCGATGATCTCGATCCATTCGAGTACATTCGAAACATTGCCGTGGCGCGCATTCTGATGCCTAGTTCACACGTGCGCCTCTCAGCCGGTCGCGAGTCGATGAGTGATGAGCTTCAGGCGATGGCATTTTTTGCCGGCGCAAACTCGATTTTCTACGGCGAGTGTCTGCTGACAACGCCAAATCCAGAAACTCACCGCGATCTGCAGCTCTTTAAGCGTCTTGGTTTGCGTCCCGAACAGCGAATTGAGCAGGATGATGCGACTCAGGAGCAGGCGATTGAGCAGCAACTGATTAAGCAGCAGGACGAGCCGAAGTTCTACGACGCGAGCCTCTAAAATGAGTCGTCTCGACACACGTCTCAGGCCTGAGCTTGAGGCGCGCGAACAGGCGCACCTCTATCGCCGCCGGCGTACTCTTGAGTCTGGTCAAGCGCCACTGGTGCGTGTTGATGGAGAGGAGTTCCTGGCATTCTGCTCGAATGATTACCTCGGGCTCGCTAGCGATAGCCGCATTACTGAAGCTTTGCAGCAGGGTGCAGAGCTCTACGGCAGTGGCAGCGGTGCCTCGCATCTTGTGCTGGGGCATAGCCGTGCGCATCATCAGCTAGAAGAGGCACTTGCCGAACACACAGGGCGTGACCGTGTGCTGCTCTTCTCCACCGGTTATATGGCCAATATGGGGGTTATAGCTGCGTTGAGTGGGCGCGGTGGGCTGGTGCTGCAAGATAAGCTCAATCACGCCTCCTTGCTGGACGGTGGGGCTCTCAGCGGCGCCAAACTTAAACGCTATCTTCACGCTGACACAGACTCGCTGGAGCGCCAATTGAGTAGCTCCGACAGCCCGGATGCCCTGGTGGTAACTGACGGTGTGTTCAGTATGGACGGTGATATTGCCCCTCTACCCGAGCTAGCTCGACTCTGTCAGCAGTATCAGGCTCACCTTATGGTTGATGATGCCCACGGTTTTGGTGCGCTAGGTAAACATGGGGGTGGAGTTGCAGAGCTCTACAACCTCAACCAAGAGGCGCTGCCGGTTCTTGTGGGTACCCTCGGCAAGGCCTT
>Ga0209961_1000075_pt1 | contig 37380 bp, 35 predicted proteins | sample SalPonA_B_H2O_MG_FD_185719 | JGI IMG/M metagenome (GOLD analysis project Ga0209961, IMG submission 185719) | Water microbial communities from South San Francisco under conditions of wetland restoration - Salt Pond MetaG R2A_B_H2O_MG (SPAdes)... | ecosystem: Environmental > Aquatic > Non-marine... | reverse complement strand
GAGATTATCTCTGAGTTCCTTCGACGTATGGAGCTAAAACGTCAGTACCGAATTTAGCGTCTCACTCCTCATCGGGGATCAACTTGTCGCGCTGCCAGAGCCCCGGGAAGAGTGGAATCCAGACGAGTGTGATAAGTAGTGTGCCAACCCCGCCTATGAGTACAGCGGGTGCAGCACCCACCAGCGCTGCGAGCACCCCAGATTCAAACTCACCAAGATGGTTGGATGTTCCAATAAATAGTGAATTGACTGAGGATACCCGTCCGCGCATGGTGTCGGGCGTCTCGATCTGTACCAGTGTTGAGCGTATAACAACACTGACCATATCGGCAGCCCCGAGGATAAACAGCATAGCCATTGAGAGCGCGAAGCTTTCAGATAGCCCAAAACCAAGGGTGCCAATACCAAAGATTGCCACGGCGGCGTACAGCTTGTGTCCTGCTGCGCGACGGATTGGATTGCGTGCGAGATAGAGCGACATTAACAGCGCCCCCGCTGCAGGTGCGCTGCGCAGAAAACCCAAGCCGACCGAGTCGGTATCGAGGATATCCTTAGCGAATATGGGGAGTAGCGCAGTTACGCTGCCTATCAGGACCGCCAACATATCCATAGAGATAGAGCCAAGCACCTGTTTAGTTCTCCAGACGAAAGTGAAACCCGCAAGGAGCTCAGCGAGATCCGTCTTGCGGGTATCTTTAAGCTGCGCAATGGGTGGCATGAGGAAGATGACAATGAGGGAGACAAGCACCAGAGCGAAGCTGCTAAAGTAGAGGGCACTTGCCCCTAGGATGTAGACAAACCCGCCGACCGCTGGCCCCACAATGGTGCAAAACTCTCGGCCGGCAGCAGTCACCGTCATCGCTTGAGCTAGCTCGCTTTTGCGCACGAGATTGGGCACAACCGCCGCGCTGGCGGACATGCCATACGTCTGCGAGACCCCTAGAGCGACACAGCAGAGGTAGATAATGTTGGCAGTGATAAGGTCTAGGTAGCTGGTGATCCCTAGCGTAAGTATGGCAACTCCGGTGAGCGCGCGCGCGAACAGCATCTGTTTCACGCGGCTGTGTCTGTCGGCCATGTGGCCCGCGTGTACGGTGAGCAGTAGCAGTGGCAGATAACGTGCTAACCCAACTAGACCCAGTGCCAGCGCGCTCTCTGTCAGCAGGTAAACTTGCCAGCCCAAACCCACAAGGAGCATCTGCTGGGCCATAGAGCCGCACATCTGTCCAACCCAGTACTGGCTGAACTGGCGGTTATCGAAAGGGACTGGCAGTTTCATTAGGGCTCTCCAACAGAGGAGCTGCTATTCTGAAGCAGCTCGAGTGTTTCTCCAATATGCTTTTTAAAACAGAGTGCGATTTGGCTTGCAGTAAGCCTATGGATCTTGGCATAGGTTTTGCGGAGAATAGAGTCCTATCAAACGAACCCAAACGGAATTCTCATGCCTGTAATTGCTCTAAACTCCTGTGGTGTAAGCTTCGGAACCAGTGGTGTACGTGGTCTTGTCAGTGACCTCAGCGACTCGATCTGCTACGCCTACTCGCAAGCCTTTATCCAAGCAGTGGGGCGTCCAGAGCGTATCGTGATTGGTCATGATCTAAGGCCTTCAAGCCCGCAGATCACCGCGGCCTGCAGCCAGGCGTGCGGTGACTTGGGTATTGAAGTGATATACGTGGGTGCGCTACCGACGCCTGCTATAGCCTATTACGCAATGGAGCTTAACGCGCCGGCGATAGTTGTAACCGGCAGCCATATTCCATTCGATCGCAACGGCATTAAGTTTTACCGCGCCGAAGGGGAGATTACCAAGGCGGATGAGCAGGCGATTTTGGCTGCGCAGATCGCGGTACCTGACAGTCTAGAGTGCGCTGCTTTGCCGCAAATCACCGAAGCCGCCGCGGCGAGCTATCTGCAGCGCTACACCGATTTTTTCCCTGCAGATCTTTGCGCTGGCATGAAAGTCGCCATCTATCAGCACTCAGGTGTTGGACGTGATCTTATTACTGAGCTGTTCACTCGTCTCGGGGCTGAGGTTCTGCCGCTGGGGCGTTCTGATAAGTTCGTACCCATAGATACCGAAGCGGTGCGCGCCGAAGATGTAGCACAGGCAAAGGCTTGGGCGGCAGAGTATGGCTTTGACCTCATCGTCTCAACCGATGGTGATGCGGATCGGCCGCTTATCGGTGATGAGCAGGGTAACTGGCTACGTGGCGATGTCGTAGGGGTGCTCTGCGCCCGTGCACTTGGCGTTGAGACGGTAGTCACGCCCGTTAGCAGTAATACCGTATTGGAGCGGTCGCACTGGTTCTCAACGGTGAGTCGTACCCGAATTGGCTCGCCTTACGTGTTAGCCGGAATGGCTGAGGCTGATAACAGTGTTGCCGGTTACGAGGCGAACGGCGGTTTTCTGCTGGGGAGTCAAATCACTCGTGGTGAGACAGTGCTCAAAGCGCTTCCAACGCGTGACGCAGTTCTGCCCATGTTGGCGCTAATATCACTGGCCAAGGCAGCATCTGCACCGCTGAGTTCACTCTCCTCAAGTCTGCCTGCGCGCTTCACCGCCAGCGACCGGATTCCTGGAATCCCAACGGCTTGGAGTTTGGCGCGAGTTGCAGAGCTTAGAGAGGGTGCTCTGGCGCTGAGTGAATTGATTCAGATGGATCTTGGTGAGGTTGCCAGTATTGATAGCACCGACGGGCTGCGGACCACCTTTGCTAGCGGACAGATCATCCACCTTCGCCCCTCAGGCAATGCCCCCGAATTGCGCTGCTACACCGAGGCGGACAGTGTTGATGAGGCTGAACGGCTTTGCCACTCGGTCCTGCAGAGTGTTGAGCAGTTTTACCGCCAGAGTGCGTCGACAGTCTAATTCTGGACGCTATCCTCGTTACGCCCGCTGATGCTCTAGAGGTCGCCAATTTTAAATGAGCGGTGTAATCTAGAGCAGTCCAATGTCCTCTCCTCGAGATTCAATATGAAAGTAGTGATTGCCCCCGATTCGTTCAAAGAGAGTCTGGATGCTCAGCAGGTTGCGTTTGCGATTGAGCGCGGCCTCAAGTCAATCGATCCGAGCCTTAAAACGCTCTGTGTCCCCGTTGCGGACGGCGGTGAGGGAACCACCGAGGCGCTGGTAGCGGCGACACGAGGAGAGCTTAAGCGTAACAGAGTCAGTGGGCCTCTAGGAGAGCCTCTCGAAGCGATATGGGGTGTCTTAGGCGAGCAGGCGAATACGCCGCTAACCGCGGTTGTTGAGACCGCTTCAGCTTCAGGGCTAGATAAACTTAGCTCGGCTCAACGTGATGCCCTGCGAGCTACCACTTTTGGTACCGGAGAGCTTATTCTTGCAGCCCTTGATCAGGGTGTTAGGCGGATTATTCTCGGACTGGGTGGAAGTGCTACGAATGATGGGGGTACCGGGCTGCTGAGTGCTTTGGGTGCCCGCTTCTTGGATGCGCAGGGCAACAGCTTAGCGCCGGGTGGAGCAGCGCTTGCCGAGCTCGATTCAATCGATCTCACTCAGTTAGATCCCCGACTTGCAGAGACAGAGTTTCTCGTCGCCTGTGATGTGGATAACCCGCTCCTAGGTGAGCGTGGAGCCTCAGCCATATTTGGGCCCCAAAAGGGGGCTACTCCCGACCAAGTTGAGCAACTTGATGCTGCACTGGCCAACTTGGCGGATGTCAGCACTCGGCTGCTGGGTAAAGATATGCGCGATGTAGAAGGTGCTGGTGCGGCGGGCGGCCTGGGCTACGCCTTGGTGCAGTTTCTTAATGCGCGTATGGCACCGGGTATCGATCTGGTGCTAGAGGCGGTGCAGTTCAACGATCTGATTGAGGGGGCCGCACTTGTAATAACAGGTGAAGGTCGGATAGATGGCCAGAGTTTGAGCGGCAAAACTCCAGTTGGAGTGGCGCGCTGGGCTAAACGTCAAAACTTACCGGTTATTGCCTTGTGTGGCTCCATCGGTGACGGCGCAGAGGGAGTACACGCTGTGGGTATAGATGCACTTTTCTCGGTGGTGCCGGGTGTCTGCACTCTCGACCAAGCGCTCGTGCATGCTGCTGTGAACCTTGAGCGTACGGCAGCGCAGATTGCTCGTACAATCAACCTTACTGGTGCTTTCCACCAAAGGTCATGAAGGGGTTGAGGGAGCTGTATTGGGTTTCTTAGGTGTATTTAATCAGGTACTAAACGTCACCGGCCCTGTTTTTATCTTGGTGATTATTGGTTTGCTGTTGCGTCGTGCTCGACTCATCAACGAGCACTTCGTGCAGCAAGCCTCAAACCTCGTATTCAAAGGGACCATGCCGGTGATGATCGCTGTGGGTCTTATGCGGACCGATATAAATACTGCATTCGACCCTCAAGCAGGGATACTCTTCACACTCTTATCGGTGGCTAGCTTTATTTTTACGTGGGTGTGGGCGCGTTGGCGCGTCGCCACCCGGGCAGACCGTGGGGTCTACGTCCAGGGCGCTTTTCGAAGTAACGTAGGGATGGTGGGGCTAGCACTGGTGGTGAATTTGTATGGCAGTGCTGGGCTCGGGCTCGCCAGTTTTCTACTCGCCCTTCACGCATTTATATTTAACATCATGTCGATACTGGTGCTGAGTTATTACAGTAGTACGTTGCGACTCAATTTCCTTAAAGTCTTCGCCGACATCAGCAGAAATCCGTTAATTCTAGCCGTTGTCGTGGGGATACTTCTGAACCTTGCCGATATTCGCTTTACTCCTTGGATTGAGAACAGTTTAGCGACTTTTGGCTCTTTAACGCTGACCCTAGGCCTGATGGTAGTGGGTGGGTCGTTGAGTTTGTCAGGGTTAAGAGAGAGTGGCAGGCTTGTGATCTCGGCCACGCTGCTAAAGCTCGTCTGGATTCCGCTCGTTAGCGCACTTGCCCTAATTGCTTTAGGTGTTGATGGCATGATTCTGGGCGCCCTTGTCATCTTTCTTGCCAGTCCAACCGCAACTGCGAGTGTAGTTATGGTTCGGGCAGCGAATGGAAATGCCTCTTTAGCGGCTGGAGTTGTCGTGCTCACAACACTGGGTGCGATTATTACCATTCCGGTTGGTCTGCTGCTACTGCAGTACCTCCAACTCATTTAACCCGCAATAAAGAAGTAAGCCGTGATACCGATACTGGCCACCAAAATCGCACGGCGCACATGTTGTTGGGGGAGTCGTTTGGATAGATGTCCTGCGAGGTAGCCCCCGATCAGCGTTCCTACAAGCACCGCTAGCGTCTGATGCCAGGCGATCAGATCGTTTATTAGAAAAAGAGTAATCGCACACAGAGAGATGGTGGTCGAGAAGAGCAGTTTTAGCCCATTCATCTCATTGATCTGGGTATGACCCGCCAAGCTCAGGTAGCTGAGGATAATAATGCCGAGCCCTGCATTGAAAAAACCACCGTAGATCGAGACGCCGATAAACAGAACTTGCATCAGTACTAGGTGAGCAAAACCTAAACGTCTATTTTTCTGACTCCAGTGCTGTAGAGCACGGTTGAGTTGAGAGCCAAAAGCAAAAACGAGCGTTGCAAAGAGCAGCAGCCAGGGGATTGCCGCTTCAAAACTTTGATCATCGGTTTGTGTCAGCAGATAGGCGCCCAATCCACCAGCGAGTGCCGAAACAAGACTGAGAATAAGTAGCTTCGTTTTTGGGGTAGTTATTTCGCTTCGAAGTGCCCAGGTACCAGAGATATAGCCTGCACAGGCTGCAAAGGTGTTACTAGCGTTTGCGGCAATCGGTGGTACCCCGACCAATAGCAGAGCCGGGAAAGTAATAAACGAACCGCCACCGGCAATCGAATTAATCACACCGCCAAGAAGGCCGGCAGCCAGTAAGAGTAGAGTATCGAGCATTACAGGGTGTCCGGTTTGAGAGATAGAGGAAGAAAGGCCACAGCTTAACGCCTAATCTGTATCGGTGGAACGACTGCTTCAACTAAAGAGGTTCCGCCAAGTGGTGCAGGCTCATCATTGGAATACATCGTCCCCGGATCGGTGGTAAGGTGAGCGCTGACCAATAGATCCCCAAAGGTGCTCTGATCCGAAAGTTTTTTGGATAAATTAGAGCGATTGAATTTAACTGTTGATGAGAGTGTGAAATGAGTGACCCAATCGTAAATTCTCAATGGCTGTCGGCACATTTGGATGAGGTTGTCGTGTTGGATGCGAGTTACGTACTGATGGCAGACCCAGAGACTACTCGGAGCGATTTTTTAGCTGAGCATATACCCGGTGCGCGTCTATTTGAGATTGATAAGGTATCGGATCCTGATGCGGAATTACCGCATATGCTGCCATCTGAAACGCACTTCTCCGCAGCTATGGCTGAACTGGGTATTGATGGTTCCCGCCCAGTTGTTGTCTATGACCGCAGTGCAAACCATTTCAGTGCTCCACGCGTCTGGTTTACGCTTAAGCTCTTTGGCGTGCCTGAGTGCTATGTGCTTAACGGTGGTCTGTCAGCCTGGAAAGCTATGGGCGCAGCTGTTGAATCGGGCGAATCAGCAGCTGCTCCGGATTCTACTGGGGCGAGGCGTTGGACGCTCGATCGCAGCCGTGTGGTGTCGGGTGCTCAGATGTCAGACTATGTTAGCGCGGGCAGTGAGACCATCATTGATGCTCGAGCCAAGAACCGCTTTGTCGGCGAAGCTCCGGAGCCTCGTCCCGGGTTGATCTCTGGGCATATGCCGGGTTCCGTTTGTGTTCCATTCGCCGGCTTAACAGATGCTGAGGGTAACTTCATCAGTCCTGAGTTATTGCGCGAACGTTTTGCTGCGCTTGACCTTGCTAATCCAATCGTATCCTGCGGTTCGGGTGTTACAGCCTGTGTTCTTGCACTAGGCCTTGAGCGTATTGGCGTTAAAGCACGTCTCTATGATGGATCTTGGTCGGAGTGGGGGCAGGGTAAGCTAGGATCTATCGTTACCGCTGACTGACATCTGTGCGGCAGACCTAAGAAGGGGAGCCAATATGCTCCCCTTCGTATTTGAATTGGTAATAGAGAGGCTTAAGCCAGTTCGTTGTTGCCGTCCATCAGACGGCGTAGCCCCAGGGGGTTGCTGTCTTGGATTGCATCAGCCATCAACTCTGCAGGGAAGTCCTGGTAACAAACGGGGCGTAGGAAACGGTTGATCGCGGCGCTCCCGACAGAGGTTGTGCGAGCGTCAGAGGTCGCTGGGAATGGGCCACCATGGACCATCGCATGACACACTTCAACACCCGTTGGGAAACCGTTACAGAGGATACGGCCGGCACGACGCTCCAGCGTCGGAATTAGTGCACGAGCTGCTGCGTAATCGCCCTCGTCGATGTGTAGCGTAGCGGTCAGCTGACCCTCCAGAGATTCCGCAACGGCTTTGAACTCGTCTAGGTCAGTACAGCGAATAACCAGTGAGCTGGCACCGAAGATCTCTTCGCAGAGCTCTTCGTCATCCATGAAGTCAGCAGCGTTGGTAACGTACAGACCTGCTTGGCAGCGGTTAGGATCCGTGCTTGCCTGACCTTCGCCGACCTGGGTGACCTTGGCATGGCCTTTAAGACGGTCAACGCCCTTGCCGTATGCATCACAGATGCCCGGAGTCAGCATGGTCTGAGCCGCGACTGCTTCGAGTTCAGTCGCTGCAACCTGCAGGAAATTATCCAGCCCTTCACCCTCAAGCGCGATGACTAATCCTGGATTAGTACAGAATTGACCAGCCCCCATTGCCAGGGAGCCTACAAACCCCTTAGCGATCGCTTCACCGCGAGCCGCCAACGCACTAGGCATCAAAAACACAGGGTTGATTGAGCTCATCTCCGCGTAGACAGGGATAGGTTCTGAACGGTTAGCCGCGATCGTCATTAGCGCGGTACCACCGGCACGTGAACCGGTAAAGCCAACAGCTTTGATTGTTGGGTGAGCAACCAGCGTTGCGCCTACATCACGACCGGAACCGAACAGCATAGAGAAAGTACCCTCAGGCATTCCGCATTTCGCTACAGCAGCCTGAATTGCACGACCGACGAGCTCCGAAGTACCGGGGTGAGCCGAGTGCGCTTTCACAATAACCGGACAGCCTGCCGCGAGTGCTGATGCGGTATCACCGCCACCGACAGAGAATGCCAGCGGGAAGTTTGAGGCGCCAAAAACAGCCACTGGGCCGAGCGCTATATTGCGCAGGCGCAGGTCAGCACGTGGCAGGGGAGCACGGTCTGGCATCGCGGGGTCGATACGTACGTCCAGGTAGTTGCCAGAGCGAACGACACTCGCAAACATGCGCAGCTGACCCATGGTACGACCACGCTCGCCTTCAAGGCGCATACGTGGCAGACCCGATTCAGCCATCGCGCGCACAATTAGATCATCGCCCAGCGCTAGGATCTGATCAGCGATCTCCTCTAAAAACGCAGCGCGTGCTTCGGGTGCTGTCTCGCGGTAAGTATCAAATGCAGCTGCGGCCAGAGCACAAGCCTGGTCAACTTCATCTTGACCGCCGCCAGCATAGAGTGGCTCTAATAGTTCACCTGTGGCTGGATTGACCGCTTGGATGGGTGCGTTTGAACCGGTCACGGATGTTGAACCGATTAGCATTTGACCTTTAATTTGCATTACTCGTCCTCTAAATTATTTTTCGTTGTTGTCGCCGCTCAAAGCTTATTTCAAGGCAAACTCTTCTAGCGCCTCTCTGTTAATCTCAATTCCAAGCCCGGGGGAGTTGGGTATCTCAATGACACCATTCTTGTGCTCTATTGGCTTTTTGACTACCGCTTGTCGGAAGGGATTCTCCGTTCGATCGAATTCGAACATTGCATCTAAGGGCTGCTGGCGTACGGGGGCTGGCGCAATAGTAGCGTGCGCCTGCAAGCTAGCTGCGATCTGTACGGCTGTGCCCCAGACGTGAGGCACCACTCGGATACCTAGTGTCTGGGCTAGGTCTACGACCCGCCTAAACTCGGTGAATCCTCCGACACCGCAGACGTCGGGTTGTATGATGCTTACCACGCGCTGACGTAGTGGCTCCAGCATCCCCCAACGAGAGTGCCAGGTTTCGCCGCCGGCAACCGGAATAGGTTGTCTCTCTTTTACCTCTCTGTACGCGTCTAACCATTCTGGAACCACAGGCTCTTCGAACCAGTCGATCCCGTACTGATAAGCGCGCTTGCCCAGCTCTATTGCCTCGTCGACCTGGTACCCGTGGTTGGCATCGATCATCAGTTTCATATCAGGGCCGACTGCTGCTCTTACTTCGCGGATGAGCTCTAGATCCTCCTCAAGGTTGAACCCAATTTTCATCTTTGTCGCACCGAAGCCCTCAGCTTTATAACGCTTAGCTTCCGCGACTACATCGCTGATACGGTCCACTCCATCGCGCTTAAATGAGCCTGTCGCATAAGCGTTCACGCTGTCACGAAAGCGGCCACCAAGTAGTGTGGAGATAGGTGCATCGAAGAACTTACCTTTGATATCCCAGAGCGCTATATCGATCCCGGAGAGAGCGGTAATCGAGAGCCCTCGTTGTCCCTGGTCCCGAAAGGTGTGATATAGGTCTATCCAGATCACTTCTGTCTGCAGAGGGTCCCGTCCAAGCAGCCGGTTTTTGTATCCCTCTATAACGGCCGCATTCATCGCCGCCGGGCCGAGACACTCGCCCCAGCCAACCAAACCATTGTCACACTCAACCTCGACCAGTAGATGCTGGCGGCGGTCAAAGCGCATCGACGCGCTCTCAAAGGCGGTATCAAGTTTGAAGTCGAGAATATGCGTCTTGATATCGACAATTTTCATCAGCTGTGAGCCTCAATTAGCGCTCGTAGTTCGTCAACTTCATCGGGCTTCAGGTCGGTCAGTGGACTGCGCACGGAGCCCGCTTCAAAGCCTCGAATGCGCACTCCAGCTTTGATGGCTGAAACAGCATAACCCTTGCCGCGATCGCGTATTTCCATGAAGGGGTAGAAGAAAGACTTTAAAATTTTGGACGTGTGCTCAACATTTCCGGCTCGCAGTTCGCGATAGAAATCGCAGGCAAGCTGCGGAACAAAGTTGAAGACAGCTGAGGAGTAAGTTGTGAAGCCAGCACCCAAATAGGCCTCTGCGAACAGCTCCGCTGTGGGCATACCGCCGAGATAGGTTAGGCGATCACCTAGCCGGGCTGTGATCTCACGAACGAGGCCAATCTGACCTGTGCCATCTTTAAAACCGATTAAGTTAGGGCAACTCTGTGCCAGTCGTTCAACTGTGGCTGCTTGCAGGATAGCGTTATCGCGGTTGTAAACCATGACACCTATGCGCACGCTGTCGCACACCGCTTTTACATGCGCGTAGAGTCCCTCTTGCCCAGCTTCAATGAGGTAGTGGGGCAACAACAGAATACCATCCGCCCCAGCTCTCTCTGCCGCCTGGGCAATTTCTATGGCCATGCGTGTTCCGTAGCCGCAACCCGCAACGATTGGAATCGTGCCGGCTGACGCTTTGGCTTGAGCGACAATCTTTGGAATTTCGTCCGGCGAGAGCGAGAAGAACTCCCCCGTACCGCCTGCGGCAAAGAGCACTTTTGCAGGGTATTGGCTCAACCACTCCAGATGTTGGGCATAGGGACGCGGGTTAAATTCACCCTTCGCATCAAAAGGCGTCACAGGGAATGAGAGTAGTCCAGATCCGAGGGCTGCTTTAATTTCGTCGGGAGACATATGTATTCTCGATGAGTCGATCAAAGAGGCGTTGTTTCTAGCCGCTTCTTCGTTGTTATTTTTTTCTTACAAGATTGTATACCATTTTTGATCTTGTCATAGTAGCCGGTGAGAAACCAGTGCGGCTCAGGGTGCTGGGCAGTTAACCGAGGCGAGATTGATGCTAAAAAGATTATTGGTGACCGGCGCATCCGGCGGCGTTGCAACTCAATTGCGACCTTCGCTGATACAAATTGCTGAAGAGGTTCGCCTCAGCGATCTGCGCGAAATAAACGATCTGGCTGAGCATGAAGAGTTTATCGCCGCTGAACTCAGTGATCAGGCTCAAGTGGATGCTATCGTTCAGGGGTGTGACGGCGTTTTACACCTCGGCGGGATATCGGTAGAAGATACCTGGGAGAAAATTCTGGTCTCAAATATTATTGGGATGCACTGTCTATACACTTCAGCGCAAAAATTTGGCCAGCCGCGTATTATTTTTGCCAGTTCGAATCACGCTATGGGCGCCTATAAGTTTACTGATATGCTGGATGCTTCAGCTCTACCGCGTCCCGATGGCTACTATGGTGTCTCTAAAGTCTTCGGTGAGCAGGTTGCCAGCATGTACCACGATAAATTCGGTCAACAGACACTTGTGGTTCGAATTGGCTCGTGCTTGCCTAAGCCGAAAGATCCTCGGATGCTATCAACTTGGCTAAGTCCTGACGATTTCATCAGTCTGATTGATCGAACCTTCAGCGTTGAACATCTGGGTTTCACCATCGTCTATGGCGCGTCAGCGAACAAACGCCGTTTCTGGGATGACCGCTTAGCCGGCCACTTGGGCTGGTATCCAAAAGATGACTCAGAGCAGTTTGCTGCTGAGTTCAGCGACTTAACTCCGTACGAGTCCGCCATAGAGCAGGGGTTGCTAACCTACCAAGGTGGCGTCTGGTTGAAAGCCCCTCTTATAACGAACTCTTGAGTGGGCTCTTTGATGAGTGTTAGCAAAAAGATAGCGACTTTTGGCGAGGCGATGGTCGAGTTTTTCGACACTGGCGATAACTGCTGGCGCCGCGGTTTTGCCGGTGATTCACTCAATGTCGCCTGGGCTCTGCGTGCGCTGCTACCTAATTCCTGCACGGTTGATTATGTAACGCGCATTGGTGTGGACGGTGTCTCCTCAGATCTGCTGCAGTTTCTAGAGGAGTCAAGTTTAGGTACGGGCGGTATCAGTCGCGATTCCCACCGCACGCTGGGCCTCTACACGATTAAAACGGACCCACAGGGCGAACGAAGCTTTGATTACTGGCGCAGTCAATCTGCGGCCAAATGTCTGGCCGATGATCCCCTCGAACTGGAGCATGTATTGGCACAATTCGATTGGGTCTACCTCTCGGGTATCAGTGCAGCGGTCATAGAATCCCAAGGACGCAAAAATCTGTTGGCTGTCATCGAGTCCTTGCGTGCTCGGGGAGTGAAGTTTGCCTATGACCCCAACTTTCGGCCAAAACTCTGGAGTAGCTTAGATGAGATGCGTGACTTCACCCGCCAAATCACCGCTCTAAGTGCCCTTGTTCTGCCTACTTTTGATGATGAGTTGGCCGCCTTTGGCGATAGCAGCCCGCAAGCAACCGCTGAGAGGCTATTGAGTTGGGGAACAGAACAGGTGATCGTAAAAAACGGTACAGAGCCAACGCTGGTGGCCAGTCATAGTGCTCGTCAAAGCTACGCAGTAGAACATCCGGTTACGCCTATTGATACAACAGGAGCCGGTGATAGCTTTAACGGAGGTTTTCTTAGCGCCTTTGTGCAGGGATCTGCCCCCGAGGATGCAGTTAGGCGTGGACAGGCTGTTGCGGCGCGCGTGGTAGTGCAGCGAGGCGCTCTAGTGCCCTACTCAGAACTACGTGAGATTCTTTGAAATAATAGTAGGCCTGACTTCGGACACTTCCGGCCGGAGATAAGAGTTGGCGAATAGCAAAAGGATATATAGGGATTGATGGACAAGTTACCTCCAAATGCATCAGAGCTTTCAGATGAGCAGCAAGCCGAGTGGATTCGACAGATGAAGCTGTGGGAGGCCGAAAATCCGATCGATAAAGCGGGTCGGCATCCGAAAGCCTTGGGAATAGTAGGCGGTATCACGCTTTTTCTAGCGCTGCTTTTGCTACGCAGGACCGAAGGGCTGGATCTAGCGCCAATGTTGGCCATTCCCTTCGGCTATCTAATCTTCTTCCTAACCAATCGCCGCTATTCCAAGTGGGATAGACAGCGACGCGAGTACTCTCAGCAGCTCATCGATACGCTCCGCTCTGTGAGGTAGAAACCCCCTCTTACAACAGAGCTGGAACCCACATGCCAAGGCCGAAGGCTGTGTGGGCAACTAGTCCTAAAAAGCGTCCTTTCCAGGGAGTTGGTGTGTTGGATAAGGCCCAGCCAAGCCCCATGCCTGGTTGCAGCAGAAACCATCCTGCGGCGATTGTCACGAGCGCAAAAATCCACAGCGGCAGAAAGCTTGGATCCGCTATCCACGACTCTCCTGCTATTAAAATCCAAAAAACACCATAGATAATCCCCACTGCGTAGTGAAAGGCCCAGCCGATAGCGACCTCATGCTTCACAGCAGGCGTTTGCGCGATATTCTCATGGAATATCTTAGGTAAGTGCGCAAACCAACGTCCCGGATGTCCCCAGTTAGGCAGTGGCATTTTGAATACCCAGTGTTGAATCAGAGCCCAGATGTCCATGGCGATGGTTCCGCCGATGCCCATTAATATTCCAAGCTCTATTGAAGAAAGGTTCATTTCGTTTCTCTTCGTCCGTTGCGCTTATTTGAGCGCGTTAAAAATTGACTCACCGCGCACTAAACGGTTGATGTTATCAGCCATCTGCTGCTGTCGCCGTGCAATAGTGCCCTTGGTCCAGCCTGACATATGCGGGGTCATTAAGACATTATCGAGCTCTGCGAAGGGCAGGGCGGATGGTTCAGGGTTTTGATTCTCTGAGCTCGGATACTGGTACCAAGTATCTATAATTGCCGATTCTATTGTGCGGGTTTTTAAAGCATTAAATAGGTCCGTCTCATCAGCGACGGCGCCGCGCCCGACATTAACGAAGACGCCAGTTGACCGCATAGCGCTAAATATCTGGGCGTTAATTAAGCCATCAGTGCCTGTCGCTAGCGGTAGAGCGTTGACCAGAATGTCCACTTCACCCGCCATTTGTGCCAGGTTTTCGAGTGTGAAGTTTTTGTCGTATTGAACATCCATTGGTGAGCGGTTTGCCATCATCACCCGCATCCCAAAGGCTTTAGCCTTGGCGGCTAGCTCCTTGCCGATATGTCCATGACCGATAATACCGATAGTTTCACTGCCCAGCTCCGTACGCAGGCCGGTAGGCTTGCCAGCCCAGTAGTGCCAGTTGCCTTCACGCAACTGAGAGTCGGCTTCGAATAGTGGTACATGACGGCTCAGCAGGGCCATCATGATATACTCAGCGATAGCCGTCTCGTGCCCAAACACGTTGGCCGCTGCGCAGGTTTGGGGTAGCGCGGTCAGGTCGACCTTATCATATCCTGCACTCGGTAGTTGGTAGAGCTGGGCATTGAGTTGTGGCAGTTCGGCATCGTAACGGATGCCGATAACCACATCGGCGGACTGATACAGATTGACGTCTGCGGCACTCTCTAATTGGTCGGGTACGAAAGCTATATCGTGAGTCTGCTCCAGCAGCGATTCGAACTCGGGCATAAAGGTTTGGGCGTTGGCGCCGTGGAAAACGATTTTCATTGGGTTCTAGCTTCCCTTTAAAGTACTGAGATCATGCCACCATCGACGTAGATGATCTGGCCTGAGACATAGTTAGAGGCTTCAGACGCTAGGTATACACAGGTGCCAACGAGCTCCTCTGGTTTACCCCAGCGGCGCATAGGAGTGCGACCTTTCACCCAAGCATCGAATTCGGGGTTGTTGATCAACGCCTCATTCATATCGGTGATCATATAGCCTGGGCCTATCGCATTAGCTTGAATACCGTGCTCGCTCCATTCGGCTGCCATCGCTTTGGTTAGCAGCTTGATTCCGCCTTTGGCGACTGTGTAAGGGGCAACGGTTGCACGTGCCAGTTCAGAGGTGAGCGAGCCGATGTTGACCACTTTGCCACGACCGCGAGGAATCATCCGTCTAGCAGCCTCACGGCCCACTACAAAGGCGGATGTGAGGTTAGCATCAATCACGCGCTGCCAGTCGGCTGTCTCCAGTTCAACCATCGGTTTGCGAAACTGAATTCCAGCGTTGTTTACCAGAATTGATATCTCCACTCCTTCAGCGTCTAGATGCTCAAAGGCTGATTTGATGGCAGCTTCGTCTGTGACATCAAAGGCTGCTGTGAGTACGTCATAGCCTTTCGCTCTCAGCGCGTTGGCGGTTTTGATCAGGCGCTCTGTATTAACACCGTTAAGTACAATGCGGGCGCCGGCTTGGGCCAACCCCTCGGCAAAAGCGAGTCCGAGCCCGCGAGACGCGCCTGTAACTAGAGCAGTCTGTCCGGATAGATCGAATAGTGAGGTGGTCATTAGTTAAGTTCACTCTTGCGGGTGGCTAGGTCGGAGCGCTCAAAGAAGCTAGGAAGGAGTTCAACACCGAGCCCTGGGGCTTCCATTGGGTAGACATAACCGCCCTCGATTTTTGGCATCTCGGTGACGAGCTCTAGGTACCAGCCATTGTAGAAGGCGCGGACCGACTCCTGAATGTAGGTGTTGGGTTGGCTAATACTCATATGAATAGCGGCAACGAAGCCTATGGGGCCAATGCAGTCATGAGGCGCAAAGGGTTTGTGGTGTAGGTCGGCAAGGGCAGCAATTTTACGCCCCTCCGTTAATCCGCCGGTCCAACAGAGGTCTGACATCACTACATCAATGGCGTCCTTGTCGAGGTACTCCTTGTAGGCAAAACGTGAGCCGAGTGTCTCCGATGCACAGCTCCAGATAGGCGTCGCTGCGCGAAAATCGGCTAGCGCCTGCGGGTTGTTCATGCGGATTGGGTCTTCACACCAGCGCGGCTTGAACTGCATCAGTTCGCGGGCGATATCCTGCGCTACTGGAAGATTCCAAAGGCAGTGCATCTCGACCATGATCTCCATTCGATCGCCAACCACTTTGCGGATACTTTCGAACGGCTGCAGCGCCGTGCGCATCTGCTGTGCGGTAATAAACTGACCTTGGTTCTCTATCGCAGGTGGATCGAACGGCCAGATCTTCATGGCTGAGATCCCTTGTTCCAAAAGATCTTCAGCGAGGGCTCCGGCATCGGTCATAAAGGCGTCTAGGTCTTCATAGCGACCTGTTTCGCCGAGGTTCCAGGTATTAACCGGTTTGATGTCATTGGAGCGCACATAGCGGGTGCCGGCGCAGGTGTTATAGATGCGGACCTTGTCCCAGGATTGACCTCCGAGCATGGTGTGTACCGGTTGCCCAGCAACTTTGCCGAAGATGTCCCACAGGGCGATATCTATGGCAGACGCGGCGCGATACTCAACGCCGGTAGAGGCTTGGGCATTGGGCAGCGAGAGCATCTCTTTATGCAGGGTCTCGATATTAAGTGGGTTCTTGCCCAATAGGCGCAGAGCAAGCGTGTTGTGGATATGGGCTTCGCACGCTTCGGCCCCATAGAAGGTTTCACCCAGGCCGGTAATGCCAGCGTCGGTCTCTACGTGGACCCATAGAACGTTAGCGAATTCGGCGACGCGGTAGGTGCGTATTGCGGTGATCTTCATGCGAATCTCAATGTCTCTACCCACGAAAGCCGGTTTAAACCAAGGTATGTCTGTCTAAGCTGGATGCGGGGCAATGTTATTTTTGTAAATAATGGTATACCATTTCTTGTCCGTTGAATAAAGTGTGAAGTAGCGGCAGAAGGCATTTGATGCAACCCTCTCCACCGTGAACAGGAGTTGATGACGTGAAGGATCTCCAACAAGCAAAAGCAATTGTCGTTATGGGTGTCTGCGGTTGTGGTAAATCCACCGTGGGTATTCAGTTGGCCGAGCGCCTCGGTATGGCTTTTGTGGATGCTGATGACCTCCACCCGCAGTCTAATATCGATAAGATGAGCCGTGCCATCCCGCTCAATGATGATGACCGTTGGCCGTGGCTCGATATTGTTGGTAAGACTCTAGCTACAGAGGTTGCACGCTCTGGTGGTGCCGTTGTCGCCTGTTCGGCGTTGCGCCAGGCGTATCGCGACCGCATTACTGCCGCAGCAGGAGAACCTGTGCTGTTTGTTCATCTGGCGGGGAGCTATGAAACGATCTCTGATCGCCTTAATCAGCGAGGTGGGCACTTCATGCCGCCCGCTCTGCTGAAAAGCCAGTTTGAGACCCTAGAGACCCCTAATGATGGCGAGCTCGCTCTCGAGATTGATATTCGTCTGTCGATCAATGAGATCGTTGAACAGGTTGTTCAGCTCAGGACTTAATTCGAATCCTCTAGTTGAAAGGCGGGCCAGTACTGACCTGCGTGCTCAAATCTAACGTACTTCCCTCAGTCAATGGCATGGGCTATTGTGGCGCATGTACTCTATCTCTCTAACTTGAGGTATTCCCGATGTTTAAAACCGCTATCGCTGGTAGCTTGCCTAAACCCAATTGGCTCGCCGAAACCGAAAAACTCTGGCCGGAGTGGAAGTTCGATGGTGATGAGCTGCTGCAGGCGAAAGCTGATGCAACCCTGCTCTGGATTAAAGCTCAGGAGGATGCCGGCCTTGATGTCATTGGCGATGGTGAAATGGCGCGTCAGCACTTCGTGCATGGTTTCGTGGAGCATGTTGAGGGGATCGATTTCGATAACAAGGTGACCATGGGGATTCGTAACAATCGCTACGACGCTCAGGTCCCTCAGGTGGTCGCTCCCTTGCGTTTAAAAGGGCGGGTGCATCAGTTTGAAGCGCGCATCGCTCGCGCTCATACTAAGAAAAAGCTCAAATTCACTCTGCCTGGACCTATGACAATCGTCGATACCGTGGCGGATCGCTACTACGGCGACAAGGTGAAAATGGCTATGGCGTTCGCTGAGTTATTGAATGAAGAGGCGCTGGCGCTAGAGGCCGATGGCGTGGATATCATTCAGTTCGACGAGCCCGCCTTTAACGTCTACATGGAAGAGGCGGCAGATTGGGGTGTTGCCGCACTCGAGCGCGCATGTCAGGGGCTGAAGTGCACGACGGCGGTGCACATCTGTTATGGCTATGGCATTGAAGCGAATAATAAGTGGAAGGAGACGCTCGGCCACGAATGGCGCCAGTACGAGAGGGTCTTTCCGGCACTTGCCAAGAGCTCAATCGATCAAGTCAGCTTGGAGTGTATGCACTCACATGTTCCGATGGAGATGATGAAGTTGCTTGAGGGCAAGGATGTGATGGTTGGTGTAATTGATGTTGCCAGCGAGACGGTGGAGACGCCGGAAGAGATCGCTGAGACCATTGGCCAAGCGCTGCAATATGTCTCTAAGGAGCACCTGATCGCCTGTACCAACTGCGGTATGGCGCCGATGAATAGGGATATTGCTGAGGCTAAATTGAAAGCACTTGCTGAGGGCGCAAAGCTCGCTAGCGAACGTTTCAGCTGATGTTTTCCGGCCGCTGAATATTTGATGTGGGAGCCCGGTTTACCGGGCGATAAAACTGCAACAATCGACCGGTAATCCGGGCCCTCACACAGGGTTTTCAGACGCGCAGGGCCGGGAGCCCGACGCCGGTCGCCTCAAAGCCCCCATCAACAGCAATCACCTGACCACTGACAAACGACGCTTTTGGCGAGCAGAGGAAGTAGATAACCTCTGCTAGCTCGCGTTCGCTGCCGTAACGGTTGAGCGGGATTGAGTCGTGGTACGCTTTGATGATTTCAGGCGAGTGAACTGCCACTGAGAGCTTGGTTTTCACCGGACCTGGTGCTACGCAGTTTGCGCGAATACCGTACTCACCTAGCTCACACGCTTGCTGCTTAGTTAAGTGAGCAACTGCGGCTTTCGAGGTGCCGTAGGCGACGCGCAGTGTTGATGCACGCAGACCTGATATGGAAGCGATGTTTACAATCGCACCTTGGCTCTCTTTAAGTAGCGGGGTCAGTGCCTGGCTCAAATAGAACAAACCATCAAGGTTAGTATCCATTATCTTGCGCCAAAGCTGCTCACCGCACTCCTCAATGGGACCGAAGTCAGCAACACCGGCATTATTCACCAGCGCATCCAAACGGCCAAACTCAGCGCGAATCTGTTCAGCAACATTAGCGCTGTTTTCAAGTATCGATACATCATAGAGGTAGGCGGTAGCGCCCAGCTCTGCTGCTGCCTCGACGAGTGCAGGCTCGTCGCGGTCGAGGATGATCACCTCATATTCGTTCTCAAGAAACAGCTTGGCGGTTGCCATACCGATGCCGCGAGCACCGCCGGTAACGAGAGCTACAGGTTTCGCCATTGCATTACTCCGTTTAGCCGCGACCGATGTATGGCATGTTCGTTGCCATAACGGTCATAAACTGAACATTGGCATCCAGCGGCAGTTCGGCCATATGCAGCACTGATTTGGCAACATGGCTAACGTCCATAACGGGTTCAATCTCAATACGGCCGTCCGCTTGCGGCATACCCGTTGTCATCGAGGCAGCCATCGCCGTGAGCGCGTTACCGATATCGATCTGACCACAGGCAATTGAGAAGGGGCGCCCATCCAAACTGATTGAGCGAGTCAAACCCGTGATTGCATGCTTCGATGTGGTGTAAGGCGCTGAACCCCAGCGTGGTACATGTGCCGAGATGGATCCGTTGTTGATGATGCGGCCGCCCTGTGGATCTTGAGCACGCATGATCGCAAAGGCTTTACGTGCACAGATGAAGGAGCCCGTGACGTTGATATCCATCAGGTTGCGCCACTCATCGACGTTAAGCTCATCGATAGTTTTGCCCAGCAGGGCAACGCCTGCGTTGTTGAACAGTGCATCGACACGACCCCAAGTATCGCGAGCCATATTAAATGACTGCTCCACCTCCTCTTCGCTGGTGATATCACACTGCATCACCAGCGCGTTTGCGTTACCCGCTGCGGTCTCTTCAAGCTGCTCTTTGCGACGACCAACTAGACCAACCTTCCAGCCAGCCGCTAAAAAAGCTTCAGCCGTTGAGCGACCAATCCCTGACCCTGCGCCAGTTACGATAATAGACTTGGACATTGTTATTGCTCTCTCCGTTTAATGGTTATCGCGCGGGATGTTGCGGCCGGTTTTCTGGTATTTGACGGCCAGCTCGAGACAACCGCCGTCGGCCAACTGACCAACATGCGTGCGGTAGATCTCTTCCCAAGGTGTTATATGTATCAACTCAGGTTTCTTCCACGCCTTGATGCGCGCCTGCCACTCCTCATCGGATACCAGTGCGTTGAGCGTCGAGTTATTCAGATCTAGGCGGACTTTGTCACCCGTCTGCAGGTAAGCGAGGCCGCCGCCAACAACCGACTCGGGACTTGCGTTGAGGATAGAAGGACTCTCTGAAGTACCTGACTGGCGACCATCACCCACTGTCGGAAGATGGTTAATGCCCTGTTTGATAATCTCATCAGGCGGCTGCATGTTGACCACTTCGGCTGAGCCCGGGTAGCCGACACACCCCACACCACGGATAAAGAGAATGGTGTGATCGTCTATGCCGAGGCTCTTGTCATTAATACGGTCGTGGTAGTCCTCGGGGCCCTCGAACACAACGGCTTTGGCTTCGAAAACCCCCTCATTGCCGGGCTCGGAGAGGAAACGTTGTTGGAAATCTTTGGAGATAACACTAGTTTTCATCAGGGCAGAATCGAACAGATTGCCAGAGAGTACCTTGAAGCCAGCGTTCTTACGCATCGGCGCTTCATACGTAGTGATAACTTCTAGATCATCACTGGCTTTACCTGCAAGGTTTTCGCCCATGGTCTTACCGGTTGCTGTCATCACATCGGTATGAATACGTCCGGCTTTGATCAGCTCACCCATCACAGCGGGTACGCCACCGGCGCGGAAGAAGCTCTCACCAAGGTACTCCCCGGCGGGCTGCATATTGACCATAAGCGGCACGTCAAAACCGATCGTCTCCCAGTCTTTAACATTAAGTTCAACGCCAATGTGACGAGCCACCGCCTGCAGGTGCGGTGGCGCATTAGTGGAACCTCCGATTGCCGCGTTAACGATAATGGCGTTTTCGAAAGCTTCGCGCGTCATGATGTCTGAGGGCTTAAGGTCTTCGTAGACCATCTCAACAATGCGCTTACCTGTTTGGTAGGCCATCGCCATACGCTCACGGTAAGGGGCAGGAATAGCGGAGTTGCCGGTGAGTGACATACCCAAGGCTTCAGCCATGGCGTTCATGGTGCTTGCAGTGCCCATGGTGTTGCAGTGGCCAAGCGAGGGGGCTGATGAACAGACGCGCTCCATGAACTCTTCGTAGTCGATTTCGCCGGCTGACAGCAGTCGACGACTCTCCCAAACAATCGCGCCTGAACCGGCGCGTTTGCCTTTCCACCAACCATCGAGCATAGGACCGCCATTAAGAGCGATCGCTGGTATATCGACAGTCGCTGCACCCATCAACATGGCTGGAGTAGTTTTGTCACAGCCCGTTGTCAGGACCACACCATCCAGCGGGTAGCCCTGCAGTACTTCAACGAGGCCGAGGTAGGAAAGGTTCCGGTCGAGTGCAGCGGTAGGACGCTTACCTGTTTCTTGAATTGGGTGGACGGGGAACTCCATCGGAATACCGCCGGCTTCCCGGATACCCGCTTTGATACGATCCATCAGGAAGACGTGAATTTTGTTACAGGGGGAGATATCGCTACCCGTCTGCGCGATACCGATGACCGGCTTTTCGCTCTGTAGCTCTTCGCGTGTGAACTCTTGGTTTTGGTAGCGCTCTACATACAGGGCGGTCATGCCTGGATTGTTAGGGTTATCGAACCACTCTTGAGAACGAAAACGCTTGTTAGCCTTGGTATTTGACATGCCAGGAGCTCCTTGCCGATTTTTATTGGACTGTTCTTGTTAGATTACGGTTGGAATCATTATGTGAAGATGGTATACCAAAAGCAACCTATACGAATTAATAATTCCTGATCATCTACAGCAGGAAATTATCGATAGGAACCGATAAGAAAAATTAGAGAATCCCATGATTAAAGAACCTGCTTTGCTGACTATCCGCAAGAATTTTCCACGACCGACTGCAGAACAGGTCGCTGCTTTTAAAGAGATACCTACCGGCTTTATTTGTGATGCCCTGGATGGCCAGGCAGCTATGGACTCCAGCGTGAAGCCTATTGGTGATGGCCGCGACATTAAGTGTGTTGCCGCGGGTGTAGCCGTAGTGGCTGAGAACGGACCCGCTGAGATCCTTGCGACGATGGGTGCGATTCATATCATGCAGCCGGGCGACATTGTCGTAGCTGCTACTAACGGTCACTCTAATTGTGCTGCTGCTGGAGATCGTTTCTGCGGCATGTTGAAAAACAAAGGTGCAGCTGGGTTTGTGACGGATGGTGAGATGCGTGACTACGTCGGAATCGTCGAGGTGGGATTGCCGGCCTGGTGCGCCGGTTTGAATCCAAACTCGCCCTATTCAAAAGGCCCCGGGCGCGTTGGCTTTGGTGCAGTAGTTGCTGGGCGTTATGTGGAAAGCGGTGACATTATCGTGGCTGATGGCGACGGTGTTGCTGTTGTCCCTTTTGCGCGTATCGACGAGATTATTGCCAAACTCGAAGACATTAAAGCGCTGGAGTACGAGCTGGATGCAAAAGTTCAATCTGGGTACTGCGAGATGCCGGCAATAGAAGAGATGATTGCCGACGGCCGTGCCGTGGTTGTGGATTGAGGGAGTATGGGTATGCCAGCTACAGAGAACAGTTATGCAGTTGCGGGTCGTATTGCCGTTGTAACGGGCGGGGCACAGGGAATCGGTTATGCCGTGGCGGCAAAGCTACTAGCAAACGGAGCACGTGTCGCGCTTTGGGATTTAAATCAGGCTAAAGCGCAGGCGTCGGCTGACCAGTTGAGTGCTCTGGGTGAAGTCATTGCACTGGAGTGTAACGTTAGTGATTTCAATAGCGTTACCGCAGCACTGAGTACCACAGAAAGCGCTCTGGGCGGTGTTGATATTTTGGTTAATAGCGCAGGTGTAGCGGGTTCGAATGCGACTATTGAGGATTACGATGTGGCTGAGTTTCAACAGATTGTAAATATCAATCTGATGGGGACTTTTTATACCAACAAGGCAGTGATAACCGGTATGAAAGCGCGCAATTTCGGGCGCATCGTCAACATCGCCTCTATCGCGGGTAAAGAGGGTAACCCGAATGCAGGCCCTTACAGCGCCTCTAAAGCTGGTGTAATTGGTCTAACTAAGTCGATTGGGAAGGAGCTTGCCGGGTTTGATATCGCCTGTAACTGCGTCACACCTGCAGCGGCACGCACACCAATATTCGATCAGCTCTCTGAGGAGTTTATTGAGTATATGCTCTCGAAAATCCCACGAAATCGCTTCCTCGAAGTGGATGAGGTAGCTTCGATGATTGGTTGGATGGTGAGCCCAGAAAACTCGTTCACGACAGGCGCTGTATTTGATCTCTCAGGTGGGCGTGCAACGTATTGATGCTATTAAATCATCGCACCAACTGTTTAACAGGTTAAAGATATGACGAGTGTTACAGAGTTAATGAAATCTCACGTCTCAGTCAGATCATTCAAGGATGATCCGGTCAGCGAAGAGACGCTTCGAACTATTCTTGGTGCAGGGCAGTTTGCCTCGACCTCCAGCCATGTGCAGGCGTACTCTGTCGTTCGCGTAACAGACCCGCAAAAGCGCCTGGCGATCAGTGAGGCTGCGGGCGGGCAGAAGTGGGTCATTAACGCCCCGATTTTTCTTGTCTACTGCGCCGATCTGCGACGGCTTAACTACGCTTGTACTAAGGCGGGCATGGGAGCACTGGAGGGGCTGACTGAGCACTCGATTGCGGCGTCGGTAGATGCGGCCCTGTTTGCGCAAAACGTGCTGCTAGCCGCTGAGTCCGAAGGTCTGGGTGGTGTTTTTATTGGCGGTATACGTAATGCCCCCAATACCGTCATAGAGCAGCTTGACCTGCCTGAGTTTGTCTTTCCATTGTTCGGCATGTGTCTAGGTTATCCAAAGGAGCGCAACGCTACCAAACCACGTTTGCCACTTGATGCCGTGCTGCACACCGACAGCTATGATTCTGAAAAAATTGAACCTCTGGTTGATGGCTATGATGCAGAGATGGCTGCCTACTATGCAGAGCGAGGTGTTGTTACAGGTACCAATTGGAGCAGTTCCGTTGCCGCAGCACTTCAACAAAAGCGCCGAGAACACATGCAAGAGATGCTTCGCCAGCAGGGCTTTTTCAGAGCTTAAACTTGCTCAATCAATGTAAAGACGGGGGCTGCGAGAGGGGACTCTCGCAAAGGGACGTGCCAAGCCTAAGACTACCTCTGATTAGCGCAGGGTAAGCTGAGCGTCAAACTCGCTCCGCTAGTAACCTTGTCAATTTCTAGTGTGCCGCCGTTTTTTATGGCTGCGGTGTAGGCGATGGAGAGTCCCAATCCGCTGCCCTCAGAGGGTTGGAGTTGTCGGAAACGGCTAAAGACTCTATCGGTATCCTCCGGTTTCAGATCAGCTCCATCATCGGCAACACGTATGCACACTCGATCAGGTAGGCGGAATGTTTCGACAGTGACTCGGGTTAATCGCTCGCCTCCATGCTTCTCGGCGTTATCGATCAGGTTACGCAAGGCTTCAGTTATCGCAACGCTATCCGCTAAGCACATTAAAGAATCGTCAGACTGAATATACTCGAAATCTATGCCTGCCTTGATCAGTTCGGGCGCCATATCTTGGCACACGGCAAAGGTGATCTCATTTAAGTTGATATGCTCAGCACGCTCTAAAGCGCCAAGGCTGTCGATCCGCTCTAGGGACAGTAGTTGCTGAGAAACTCTGAGGCCCTGACGCGCTGCCCGCTTTAACTGCTTGAGTTGTTCCTTTCGATCCTCATCGCTAGCTGCTTCAGAGAACGTACTGACCAAAGCAGATACAGCAGCGGCAGGGTTTCTGAGTTGATGCGCTGCGTCAGATACGAAATCGTGCTGTTGCTCGAGGCTTATTTTGAGTTGTGAAAGTAGCTCATTGAGCAAGCGCATGGTTTCGTCTAGTTCCGCCGGTACCGGTGCTGCGATCGGCTTGAGATCGTTGGCAGAGCGGTGTGAGAGCTCCTTTTCAATTCTTTGCAAAGGTCTGAGACCACGTTTGACAGCAATCCATACCACGACGCCCAAGACGATTATCAAGACTGAGAAGAGGGCGAATGTTCTAAGAGCGAGTTCAAGTTGCAGATTTTTACGTGACGCTACACTTTGCCAGGCAGTAACAATATATGAACGCTCAAAACCGCTAAGTATCCCGATACTTTTCAGCGCAACCACCCTGACAGGTTCGCCTCTATAGGTCGCGTTAGCGAAGACCGGCTCGCCAATTTTAAGGGCGGAGTAGTCAAAATCTACAGGGGGATAGGCATAGCCTGTCAGATGAAAGCCACCTGCCTCTGCGACGTGGTAGTAGATCTCACCGCCTGTTGCGTTGGTAATAATGTCACGAGTCGCGACGGATATAAGGTCTCCAGAAAGTGTCGCCGTATCCCGGCTTATCGCTATCGCTGTTGAGAAGAGGGTTCTATCTGCCAGGGCTTCGGCGACTCCACTATCATACTCAAAGCGCCAGATACCCAATCCGACTGAGAGGATAGCCAGTGGGATCGTGATCATCGCTACCAGTCGAGAGCGCAGGGAAGTAAACTTCATGCTAGTCAGCCAGTACCAGCATGTAACCAAGCCCCCGTGCGGTTCTAATCACCACCCCACTGCCTTTAAGTCTTGAGCGTAAGCGCGAGACAAAGGGTTCAATAGAGCTGTCCTCAACGTCGGCTCCAACTCCGTAGATATGATCGATAAGCTGCCCTTTCGAAACGAGCCGTCCTCTAGAATCGAGCAGGCACTCCAGTAAAGCTGCTTCCTTACGCGGTACTTCAAGAACCTCGCCATCTATCAAGACCTGTCGGCTGCCCTTATCAAAAGCGAGTCTGCCAAACTCCTCCCGCTCTACTAGATCGAGCTTTTGGCGGCGCAGAAGGGCGCGAATTCTTGCCTCTAGCTCCTCCATTTCAAAGGGTTTGACTAAGTAGTCATCTGCACCGCGATCTAAACCGGCGATACGATCCGTCATATCAGCTCGCGCAGTCACCATAATAACCGGTGTAGTTACCCCTTTAGCGCGCAAACTGCTGAGCAACTCAAAGCCATCCATACCGGGCAGGTTAACATCAAGCACGATAAGGTCACTGCCCTCGTGTAAAATGAAAGCTTCGGCTGAAGTGCCGTTATGTAACAGATCTACAGCGTGCCCACTTCCGCGCAGTCGAAAGGCAATTGCACTGGCCAGCGCCTCATTATCTTCAACAACCGTAATTCGCATTTTATCTCGCAAGCTTGACGCAAGGTTCTGTCTGTAAGATGTCGAGTGTTAAGCATCTAATGCAGACAACATAAAACAAAGATAATACTAGGAGTACCTTAGATGAAACTATCTAAGCTAAAAGTTGCACTCACTGCTGGCATCGCTGCCGTAGCAATCTCATCCTCAGCTAATGCAGCCGTTGATTTTACCGGTAAAACAATCGAGTGGGTAATTCCTTTCTCTGAAACTGGTGGTTCGGCTAAGTGGGCCAACTTCTTTGCGCCGCTGCTAGCGGAGCAACTCCCTGGCAAGCCGACAGTCGTTGTTAAGTTTATGCCGGGTGCAGGCTCTACAAAAGGTGCCAACTGGTTCCAAGAGCAGAAGCATGACGACGGCACTTTGCTTTTCGGTACCTCAGGTTCAACTCAGTTCCCGTACTTGCTTGAAGATCCACGTGTGCGCTACGAGTACAACGACTGGAATCCTGTCATGGCATCAGGTACCGGTGGTGTTGCTTACCTGAACGCTGAAGACGGCAAGAAGTTTGACGGCTCAGCCAACAATCTGAAAGGTATAGATTTTATCTATGGTAGCCAGGGTGCTACTACGCTGGACTTGGTTCCACTACTAGCGTGGAAGATGCTTGGTATGAATGTTGAGCCAGTATTCGGCATTAAAGGACGCGGCGATGGCCGTCTAATGTTCGAGCGTGGTGAGGCGACTATCGATTACCAAACTTCATCGTCATACTTGAAAGGATCTGCCCCGCTTGTTGAGGCTGGTACGGCTGTACCAATGATGTCTTGGGGCGCTTTGGATCAGGACGGTAACATCGTTCGCGATCCAACCTTCCCAGATATGCCATCATTTAAAGAAGTTTGTGAAGCGACTGTTGGTTGTGAAACTAGCGGCGATGACTGGGACGCATGGAAATCGTTCTTTATCTCAGGCTTTGCGGTGCAGAAGCTTGCATTTCTACCTGCCGGTACACCACAAGATGTGATCGATACCTACTCAAGCGCTTTTGATGCGGTTCGTAAACACCCAGATTTCGCCAAAATTGCGGCTAAACGCGTCGGCAAGTATGACGTATTTGTGGGTGAAGGTGCCGAGAAGGCGCTACAGAGCGCGACCTCTGCGCCGAAATCAGCTAAGCAACAGGTTAAAGCTTGGTTGAAAGACGACTACGGCGTCGACCTCTCTAAGTAAAACCTTGCGGTTTAGCTGACGCTAACCCTGCCAGAGAGTTCTGGTAGGGTTCTTCTCGTAACTAAAATTCTGGAAATGCCATGGACTTTTTCACTGGAGCTCTGCCGGCTTTAGCCGATGCGTGGGCGCTGATCCTGCAACCGATCGTACTTGGGTATCTATCACTTGGTGTGTTACTTGGGCTCTGTGTCGGAGTTTTCCCAGGTTTAGGAGGGATAGCAGGCCTGTCGCTGGTGCTACCCTTTATGTTTGGGATGGAGCCGGTATATGGCTTGGCGCTGATGATCGGCATGCTGGCGGTTGTGCCTACATCGGACACCTTCGCATCAGTTCTAATGGGAATTCCCGGTAGCTCTGCTTCTCAGGCAACGGTGTTAGATGGGTTCCCCATGGCACAAAAAGGCGAAGCTGCTCGTGCTCTCTCAGCGGCCTTTGCCTCGTCGCTATTCGGAGGCTTGGTTGGCGCTGCGTTTTTGACACTATTTATACTGGTTGCGCGCCCAATCGTACTCGCCTTTGGTCTGCCTGAAATGTTGATGATTACCGTACTGGGCCTCTCAATGGTCGCGGTACTTGCCGGACGTATCGCTCTTAAGGGTATAGCCGCTGCAGGTCTAGGTATGATGATCGGCACCATCGGCATCGCAGATGCGGGCGGAAGCTTGCGTATGGCGAGCTATGATTTTCCCTACCTCACTGACGGTTTGAAGCTGGTAATTGTCGGTCTAGGCATTTTCGCAATTCCAGAAATAGTTTCACTGCTGCGACAGGACCGATCGATCGCTAAAGAGGCTAAGTTGGGAGCTGGTTGGACTGAAGGTATTAAAGACTGGTTTAACAACAAGTGGCTCTCGATGCGTTGCTCTGTAATTGGAGTCGTCGTAGGGGTTATCCCTGGGCTCGGTGGATCAGTTGTTGACTGGATAGCCTACGGACACACAGTTCAAACCACTAAAGACAAATCGAAGTTTGGCAAAGGTGAGATTCGAGGCGTTATCGGGCCAGAGAGCTCCAACAATGCCAAAGAGGGCGGTGGTCTGGTACCAACCCTGCTGTTTGGCATACCGGGTTCGGGTTCAATGGCGATCTTTATCGGCGCCGTGGCACTGCTCGGTTCAGGCTCCATTGAAGTCGGGCCGCAGATGCTGAAAAGCAATCTCGATATTACCTACTCGATTGTCTGGCTGCTCGCACTGGCGAACGTTCTGGGTACACTGCTCTGTATCGCAGCCTCGGGCGGTATCGCACGGCTTACAACGATCCGTTTCACCTACCTAGCTCCGTTCCTATTCATGTTGATTAGCTTTGCAGCTTTTCAGTCGGGACAAAATTTCGAAGACTTACTGGCACTCTTTGCCATCGGTCTAATCGGTATATTTCTGCGTCGTTTTGACTGGTCGCGTCCAGCGTTTTTGATTGGCTTCGTACTTTCAAATCCGGTAGAGAAATTTACCAACCAGGCGTTTCAAGTTGCCAGTTTCCGCTTCCGTAAAAGCTTTGAAGAGGGTATGGATTATGTATTCAGCCCAATCGTCATTATCCTCATCATCATCACTGTAGTTTCTGTGATTGTCGGCATTCGCCAGGCTAAGAAGATAATGTCGGAGGGTGAGTCGGTCGCGGGAAGTAAACGTGCTCCATTGGTCTTCTTGCTCTGTGTGGCTTCTTACCTCGCGGTTGCTGTTATCGATGCTAGCCTGATTCCAGACTACAACATGACCGATAAGATCGTCCCACTCGTCATCGGAGGTGTTGCGCTGCTCTGCTGCTTCATTTTGTTTGCACAGATGGTGATGCGGCCCGAGGGCGATGCTATTTTTGCGGATAAAGAGATTGCCGGTGATGATGCAAGTGCGCCACACGGGCTCTGGGCTACTCTGAGTTGGTTAGCTAGCCTAATCATTGCAACTTACTTCGTAGGTTTCATTCTTGCGTTGATCGGATTTATGATCAGCTTCTTCAGAATTCGAGCGCAATCTGGCTGGGGTAAAACTCTATTACTTACGGCTGCGGGTGTCGCCTTTATGTGCCTAATGGCGGGCGCACTGAATCGAGACTTCCCACCAGGTCTTTTGCAAGGAGCGGTTGATCTACCATGGCCACTAAACTAACCCAAACAGCGATCCCCTATCTGTTCATGCGAGGTGGTACCTCGCGTGGACCCTATTTCAAGCGCTCCGACCTACCGGAAGATCGTGAAACCTTGGCGAAGGTCCTCATAGCAGCAACAGGTTCGGGACACTCGATCAATATTGACGGTATCGGTGGCGGTAATGCCGTCACTACCAAGGTCGCTATGTTGTCCGTGTCAGACGACGAGTGGGCAGACATTGACTACTTCTTTGCCCAGGTCAGTGTTGAAGAGCAGTTGGTGGACTTCAAACCCACCTGCGGAAATATGCTGTCAGCCGTTGGCCCGGCAGCAATCGAGATGGGTCTTGTGGAAGCGGTAGAGCCGATAACGGAGATCAAAATCCGCGCAGTGAATACGGGCGCTCGCGTTAAGGCCCGTGTTCGCACAGCGGATGGCGCCGTTGTTTACTGCGGCGACACTGCAATAGATGGTGTCCCAGGAACAGCCGCGCCCATCGAACTGACGTTTCTAGACGTGGCGGGAGGTGCTACAGGAGCATTTTTGCCAACCGGAAACACCCGCGACCTGATTGATGGCGTTGAGGTCACTTGCATGGATGTAGCCATGCCTTGTGCTATCGCCCGCGCTGAAGATCTCGGCATTACTGGGTATGAAACCGTTGAAGAGTTGGATAAGAACACCGAGTTCTTCGCTCGTTTTGAAGCTATTCGTATCAAAGCGGGTGAGCTGATGGGCCTAGGCGACGTCAGAGAGTCTGTGGTTCCAAAGTTTGCTGTTTTGGCACCGGCGAATCGAGGCGGAACGATAGCGACCCGGTATTTTATGCCGTGGAAGACACATCCGACTATGGCTGTGACCGGCGGACAGTGTATTGCAGCCTGTGTGCTGACGCCCGGGAGTGTAGCTGATGGTATGCTGACACGTCCGTCAGAAAGCCCGAGTAATGTCACTCTTGAGCATCCAAGCGGAAGCATGGACGTTCTTGTAGAGTTTAATACTAACGGCGGTTTTGAGTTTGAAGCCGCGGGTCTTGTCCGCACAGCACGTAAACTCGCTGACGGCAATATCTTCGTTCCCGCAGCCATCTGGGAACCTTAGTACACTCAACGCCAGCACTTTGAAAGAGAGTGCTGGCCCTAGGCTCTATTCGTCCGATGAAGTTTTGGGAGTTTTCCGATGAAAGTACATATCCTTGATGACTGGTTCGATACACTAAAAACCCTACCCTGTTTTGCCAAGCTTGATGGGCATGAAGTGACAGTTTGGACTGACCACGTAGAAGAAGTTGGTCAATTAGCGCCGCGCTTAAAGGATGCAGATGCTGTAGTGCTATTTCGTGAGCGCACCGCTGTCACACGTGAACTGCTGGAGCAACTGCCAAACCTGAAGTTGATCAGCCAGCGTGGGGTCTTTCCGCATGTCGATGTACAAGCCTGTACAGATAACAATGTGTTGCTCTGCTCCAAACTACCCAAAGGCGGTGCGGCAAATTACGCAGCCTCGGAGCTGACCTGGGGACTTATTCTTGCTGCCATGCGTCAGATCCCCCAGCAGATGCAGTCTCTGAAAGCGGGAGAGTGGCAGATGGGCGTCGGTAAGAGCCTGCGGGGAAGAACACTAGGCCTCTATGGGTATGGACGAATCGGTCAAGCTGTTGCAGAAGTCGGCAAAGCCTTTGGCATGAAGGTCCAGTGGTGGGGCTCCGATGAGGGTCGCGCGCGCGCGAAAGCAGCTGGTGAGGTCGTTCCCGAGAGTCGCGAGGCGTTTTTTGCCAGCAGTGATGTTGTCTCTCTTCATCTGCGCCTGGTGCCTGAAACTCGCGGTATTATCACTTCGAGTGACTTCAAAGCGATGCGCTCGGATGCAGTGCTAGTAAATACCTCTCGAGCGGGGCTAATCGAATCTGGCGCGCTGCTTAATGCTTTGAACGCGAATGAGATCGAGATGGCCGCAGTCGATGTATTCGATACCGAACCACTTACCGATGCAAGTGACGAGCTCCTTAGCCACCCGCGCCTAATTGGCACACCCCATATCGGTTTTGTGACTCAAGACGAGTTTAACAAGCAGTTTGGTGATGCGTTCGATCAGATAAACGCATTCGCCACTGCAGAGCCGATAAACATGATTAACCCTGAGGTCTGGAAACAGTAGAAGGTGGTCAGCCACTTCTTATCAACGCAGCGGACTCGACTTACGACGCTCGCTTTTGCGCTGCTCGGTGTAGCGGCGTTTAAGCTATTAGAGTTACCGCTGCCTTTCTTGTTTGGTCCGCTCTTCGCTTGCCTAATCGCTGCTCTCGCAGGTGCTCAACTTCGTGGCTTCGGTGTGATCTCTAAGGTGGGGAGGGTGATCCTTGGAGTGGCAATCGGTTCATCGTTGACGCCTGCAGTTGTTCATGTGCTACCGAGCATTGCCTTATCAGTCGCCTTTATACCTCTATATGTAATTCTCATAGGCCTTATCGGCGTTCCGCTGTTTGAACGCGTCGGTAAACTCGATCGTCAAACCGCCTATTACGCGGCCATGCCTGGTGGCCTTCAGGATATGGTCGTCTTCGGTATTGAAGCCGGGGCTGATCCAAAGGCACTCTCTCTGATACATGCAACACGAGTACTAATTGTTGTAGTTGTTGCTCCCGTGCTGGTTAGCCAACTTTTTGGCGCATCTTTGGATCGTCCAATCGGCGCACCTGCAGCTAGTATTCCGGATAGTGAGCTTATATTGCTGGCGCTTGCAGGACTCATTGGATGGCAATTAGCCGAGAGGCTAAAGCTTTTTGGTGCCACGATTCTGGGGCCTATGCTGGCAACTGCAATGCTCTCACTGTCAGGGACGATCGACAGTCGTCCACCGTCGGAAGCTCTGATATTTGCCCAGTTCTTTATCGGTTTGGGTATCGGCGTGCACTACACCGGTGTAAAACTTAGGGAGGTTGCCGGCCTGCTTGCGCTCGCGACTCTCTTTGTGTTGATACTTGCAGCGCTTGCAGCCTTATTCACAATTGCTATCGCGTCGATCGACTTGGGGCACTCTCAACTGGATATTTTTCTGGCCTATGCCCCAGGCGGGCAGGCGGAGATGACCCTGTTGGCGATCATCAGTGGGGCTGATCTAGGGTTCATCATTGTGCATCATCTGACGCGCATGATTTTAGTGATCCTAGGAGCCCCATTTGTAGCTCGCTTTTTCCTCAAAAAGACGAGAGCTTAACCGACACTCTTCAGTTCGATGAGGTTTGTCTCTTGGACGCCAACCACGGCTTTGTGGTTCTGTTGCTCAATTGCAAATGCGACCAGAGCGATCAGGCGGTAGAAACCATGGATGAACTTTCCGTATGGCATAGACAAAAACAACGCCATTACGAAGCCTAAGTGCAGACACAGGGCTGGGCCTACGTAGCTGGTCTTGCTTATCAGCATCAGGCCCAAACCTGTTGCGCTGGTTGCGAACAGAAGCACAAGAAAACTTACATCCATTCCGCCGTTAGAGCGGCCTTTTATCGTTGGGTCTGCCTGACGCTTAAGAAGCAGCAGTCCGATAGGGCCAACTAGCAACCCTAAACCGCCAACTATTCCTAAAAGCTTAGGTAGCGAGATGTATCCGTAGGGCGCAGGCAGCTCTAGTCCGTAATGCATCACAGTGGCGACTGAGGTGGCGGCAAAGCAGAGCATAAAGCCCCAAAAGGTTGCCTGATGAAACCAACGGCGCAGCATTGATGGTTTCTCAGATGGGTAAGAGCAACCCTGACCATTGCCCCCGTCGAGATATTTAAGGCTCAGCGCGGCTTTCACCCCTGTTCTTACGCTCGACCAGTCTAGACTGAACGGGCTTGGTAGACTCATCGCGCGCCAAAATTTACGGATTGATAGGCTTAGAGCCAAGATGACAAAGAGTCCGACAGATCCAAACAGTGTTACCAAGACATTGTGTGAAATTACGCCATAGAACTGATTTGGGTGTGCCGAAAAGAAATCGGCACCCGTCAGTAGGGCACCACCGGCGAGAAACAGCCCCAGCATCAGTGCGGTTACAATAGAGACCCACAGCCCGTTTCGCGCGAATAGGCGCCCCAGTGGAGCAGGCCAAGCATACGCAGCATAATTCTCTTGGCGCAACTCAGCGAATACTGCGGCTACGTTTAGATTGAATTCATGCGGGGGCGCATACTGACAGTTGTGGTAGCACGATCCACAGTTGTGGCAGAGGTTTGCTAGGTAGTCTAGGTTTTCGGTGTTGAACTCTAGGCGAAGCTCCATCGCCTGAAACACAGCGCAATGACCTTCGCAGTAACGACAAGCGTTACAAATTGTCATGACTCGGGCCGCTTCATCCACATTACTTGTTGAGCGCATATTTTGCAGCCTCCCTTCCAGCTATCTGTCCAAATACATTTCCAATAGTCATACCGATGCCGGCAAGGTAACCCTCGCCCAATACATTACCCGCCATGATCTCGCCTGCAGCAAAGACGTTCTCACTCGGTGTTTCGTCCTGCATTAACATCTTTGCACTCTGGTCTACCCCCACTCCTAGATAGGTGAAGGTGATACCTGGCTTGAGGCTGTAGGCGCTGTAAGGCGGGGTATCGATCGGTCTCGCCCAGTTAGTCTTGTTCACTTCGAGCCCAGAGGTCGCTAGTCCATCGAGTTCTGTGTGGTCGAATTTACCCGGCTGAACAGCGGCATTAAAGGTATCGACTGTGTGCTTTAAGGTTTGCGGATCTAGTCCAATTTTACGGGCGAGTTCCTCAATCGTGTCAGCGGTTTCTGCAGGGAAAACAGGCGGCATAAACGCGCCTTTGGATTTAGCGTCGATAATAACGTGCCCAACTTGATCAGGCTGTTTCGCGACTAACCGTCCCCAGATTGCATAGCGCTTGGGCCAGAAATCCTCACCCTCGTCGTAGAATCGTTTAGCCTCCTTGTTGACCACTATTCCTAGAGATACACAGTCAACTCGGGTACAAATTCCGCCATCAAATTTCGGGGCTCTACCGTCTATCGCTACAGCGTGACACTGATCAGGTTCGCCAATCTGCTTGGCTCCCTTATCCAGCAGCAACTTCAACAACTCACCGCGGTTGTAGGGCGTGCCTCGAATAATAAAATTGTCCGCGACCGGCCCCCAAGCTTCGCGCAGCCATTCGATATTAGCTTCAAATCCGCCTGCGGCTGCAACGAAGGCTCTACCTGCAATGTATTCATCGCCGATGAAGACTCCTTCGAATCTACCTGCGTCAAACTTGATATCCGTCACCTTAGCTTCGTAGCTTATGCTGATACCTAAATTCTCTGCGAATCGGTACAGCGCGTTTACCAGTTGCTTACCGCCACCCATGAAGAAAGCGTTGGTGCGACCCAGATGAAGTGTGCCTCCCAAAGGGGGTTGAAATTGCACGCCTCGCTGCTCCAGCCAATCAACACAACCGGCTGATTCGCGTAACATCATGCGGGCCATCGGCTCGTTGGTCTTTCCCTTGGTTACCCGCAGAAGATCATCCCAATACTCCTCCTCGTCATACACTCCGCTCAATACGGACAACGGGCCCTTGTGCATGGGGCGCAGATTTCTGGTGTGACGCGTGTTACCACCTCGGTAAGCTCTAGGTGCACCCTCTAAGAGACAGACCGACGCTCCTGCCTCAGCGGCAACGATGGCAGCGATTAGGCCTGCCTGGCCGCCACCGGCGACAATTACGTCGAACTCTTTTGCTGATATATTCATCTGCATCCTCATGTATACAACTGTATGCAATTATTTCAGCATCCTGCTAATATGTCAAAAACAGTGGGGAAGTTGAGTGGGGTTAAAATGAAAACTGAGCCGAGAGATGAGCGCTCCCGCGTCGAAATTGCATATGACAGACTTCTGACCGCCATACAGGAGGGCGAGCTCAAGCCTGGTACTCGAATTCGGGAGGTCGATCTCGCTGAACAGTTTGGAATCAGTCGAACCCCAATCCGCGACGCTATCTTGAAGCTCGAGTCGGAGGGGCTGCTAATTCACGAAGCGCGCAAGGGCGCCGTTATAAAGAGCCTCTCACACAGAGAGATCATTGAGCTCTACGCGATGCGCGAAGTGTTGGAAGGTACCGCAGCACGTTATGCCGCTCAGCACGCATCCGTAGCTGAGCTAGATGAGCTGCATGCACTCAATATCCTAATGAATGAATGCAGAGACGAACCGGTTCGCGCTGTTAGTCTGAATAGACAGTTTCATAACTTACTCTACAACTGCGCCAATAACCGTTATCTACTCGGCGCACTGCGAGGCCTCTCAAATGCCATGGCACTGCTCGGAAAAACAACACTTGCTGATCCGGCTCGAACAGCGGAAGCATTTGAAGAGCATAACCGTATAGTCAACGCAATAATTGAAAGAGATGGAGATAGCGCCGAGCTTGCAGCGAGAGTCCATATCCAAAAAGCAAAGGCGCAGCGGCTCAAGTTGCTCCGAGAGAGCGTTTAAGGGGAAGCAATGACACAACTTCTACTCCTACCGGGAGATGGTATTGGCCCTGAAATTGTCGAAGCGACACATCAGGTTCTAAAGGCCGTGGCTGAACTGCATGACCTCGAGCTTACTTATCGTTGGGGTTCAATCGGATTTGAATCACTGGCAGAGTACGGCACCACAATCACCGGTGAGACTATCGAGGCTGCCAGAAAAGCGGACGGCATAGTGCTCGGTCCTGTATCTCATAACGAGTATCCATCAATAAACGAAGGTGGTCTGAACCCCTCTGCAGTTTTGAGAAAATCCTTGGACCTCTACGCTAACGTGCGTCCTGCAGTTAACCTGACGGGGATAACTGGACCCACTGGAAAGCCGATGGACCTCGTCATATTCCGGGAGAACACTGAAGGCTTTTATGCAGATCGCAATATGCACAGCGGTCCAGCCGAGCATCTGGTCACGGAGGACGTTTCTATCGCACTGCGACGTGTAACTCGCCAGGCCTCAATGCGAATTGCTCAGGCCGCTTTTAAGCAGGCAGAGCAACGGCGTAGCCGTGTAACTGCGGTTCATAAAGCCAATGTGCTGCGTACAACCTGTGGCCTCTTCTTAGAGTGCTGTCGTGAAGTGGCGAGTCAATACCCTGGCGTTGTGTATGAAGAGCAGTTAGTGGACTCGATGGCTGCTCTACTGGTGCGTCAGCCTGAGGTCTATGATGTGATCGTGACCACAAATATGTTCGGCGACATTCTCTCCGACCTAGCGAGCGAACTAGCCGGTAGCTTAGGGATAGCCCCTTCATTAAATTCGAGTGAGACGCACGCTATGGCGCAGGCGCAGCACGGTTCAGCCCCCGACCTTGCTGGTATGAACCAAGCTAATCCAATCTCACTTATCAGCTCAACCGGTATGCTACTCGCTTGGCTAACTGTGCGTAGCGGCAATATGAAGTTCCTTGCCGCGGCAAACAGTATCGATCGCGCAATCTCCAAAACCTTAGCTCGCCCTGAGGATCGTACAGCAGATCTCGGTGGGGCCGCCTCCACCAGCAGGTTTACTCAATTACTGATATCTAATTTGGAGTAACAAGCACAGCTTTATCGCTTGGCCGTTACAGGCAGTGGTTACTAGAGGGCTCATCAAGAATTTAAGCCGTGTTGAACCGGCTAAAAACTGCTTTGGCGCTCATTCTAGTCGTTCAACAACCGTGAAATCGCCCGTTTGGATAGGCTGGTTTGGGCAAAAACAGGACGTCAAGTAAGGAGCCAACTAATCTTAGTCGCGACTCTTTTAATGCGCTGTAACGCCCTGTTTTGCGTTTGAATCAGGGAGGTATTTGTCTATTTTTTTGGCATCGTCTCCCGCGCGATCGCATCTATATCCAAGCCATTGAGTCGACCCACGTGGTCCGATAGCATCGGTACA
>Ga0209961_1000074_pt1 | contig 37916 bp, 48 predicted proteins | sample SalPonA_B_H2O_MG_FD_185719 | JGI IMG/M metagenome (GOLD analysis project Ga0209961, IMG submission 185719) | Water microbial communities from South San Francisco under conditions of wetland restoration - Salt Pond MetaG R2A_B_H2O_MG (SPAdes)... | ecosystem: Environmental > Aquatic > Non-marine... | reverse complement strand
GTCTCCTTATAATTTGAGTAGAAGATTACTTTTAATGTAGTTTCTGTTTAAAATAATGTAGTCTCCTTGATAAAGTGAAAGGTTTTTGAATGGAGATTGTTATAAGGAGATTGAGTAGAGTGTAAGTAGAGTGTAAGAGTTAAAGAAATTACCTCTACTATAAAGAATGCTATACACAATGGAAATGGTTAAAGTTATTACCTTATTATTTAGTTAAAGAGGTTTCTTTAAAAGTTATTATAGATGAGATTTCCTTAAAGTATAGAATGGTATTAGTTGTTTTTGGGGAAATCTCAATACTTGTGAAATCCAGCAAAGGAAGATACAAGTTCTAAAACCCAAGAAAAATAACAAAAAAAGTTTAGGTCATTTCCTAATTAAGGAAGTGCCCTTTTACATATGAAACCCCCATAAAATGGGACTTCTTTAAATTATTACTTACTAATTATTTCCTTTTTTCCACACTTCCATTCCACAAAAGAAACTACCTTTTAAGGAAGTCTCCCTATATTTTTACTTTTTTTTTCATTGATAGGGGGGGGTGGGGTCCCCTCTTTTATTTTTAAATATTTATCTTACCCCCATAGGAAAATTATAAAATTTTAAAAACCCAAAGCCTTCTTAAACCCTTTTTAAATGAAACTTCTTTAACCTTTTAACCAAATTACTACAACCATTAAAGAAACCTCTTTAAAATGCAAAATAAAGGTATCTACAATAAAAAGAATATACTTTCAAAAGAATAACCACTTAAAAGGAAGTAAATGGAACACATTAAAGGACTTGGAATACCTTACATGGGAAGTAAAAGAAAATTAGCACCAAAAATAGTTGATAAAATATTGGAAGATAACCCTAAATGTAAATACTTTTATGACCTTTTTGGTGGAGGTGGTGCTATATCTTTTGAAGCCTCACAAAGAATAGATAATGTTTATTACAATGAGTTTGATACTGGTATAACTGAATTATTACAAAAGATAAAAAAAGAAGGTATTACAGAAGAATTTTATAAATGGATTGATAGAGAAACTTTTTTTGAAATGAAAGAAGGTAAATGTTGGGAAGGTGGTTTTATTAAAACTTGTTGGTCTTTTGGTAATAATGGTAATAGTTATATGTATAGTAAAAATATAGAAGAAGAAAATATAACTGTAAATGAAGCAAGATTAAAACAACAAAGAATATTTACAACTACATTAAATGATAAAGAGAAGAAAGAATTAAAAGAAAAAATAGGTTGTATAGTAGAAGGTGGTAATGTTAGAGTAATATCACAACATTTAGAAAGAATACAACATTTACAAAAATTAAAAGATTATATCAATTTTAATATAAGTAATTTATCATATGAAAAAGTAGAAATAAATACACCAGTTGAAGAAACAATTATATATTTAGACCCTCCTTACCAAAATACTTATCAATATCAAAATGATATTGACCATGAAAAATTGTGGGAGTGGGTGAGAAATTGTCCTTATAAAGTTTATATTTCAAGTTATGAAGCACCTTTTGAAGAAGTATTAAGTATGGAACACAGAACAACAGTAGCACAAAAAGCAAATAATAAAGTAGTTGAAAAGTTATTTGTAAATAAACCCTTACAATAATTTTACTATAATTTCCTTCTTCAAAAAGTGGGGACATAGTCTAACTGGTAAAACTCTACCCTTGCAAGGTAGTAATAGGAGTTCGAGTCTCCTTGTCTCCACCACTTGCTGGAATAGCTCAACTGGTAGAGTACTTGATTTGTAATCAAGCGGTTAAGAGTTCAAGTCTCTTTTCCAGCTCCAATGCTGTGTTAGTTAAATGGTTATAATTCTTGACTGTCACTCAGGAGTTAGGAGTTCAATTCTCCTACACAGCGCCACTTCAAAATGGGATATCATCTAATGGCAGGATATTACACTTTGACTGTAATTGTATAGGTTCAAGTCCTATTATCCCATCCAAAATGTAGTGTAGAACAATGGTAGTTCATCTGACTGTTAATCAGAGGGTTGGGGGTTCGAGTCCCTCCACTACAGCCACTTTATATAGTCTCACATTTTATGATATAATTTTATAAACCACTCAAAGGAAACTTCAATGAATGAAAAAGAATTAGAAAAAGAGATAACTGACAAAGGTTTAAATGCACCAAGACTAACACCAGAAGATATTGATAGAGTAATTAAAGAAGAGTATTATTACAGACAACCAGATACAACTTTAACAATTTGTATTTTAATTTTACAAAATGGGTTTATAGTTACAGGGGAAAGTGCTGCTGCTTCAATAGAAAACTTTGATAGAGAGATTGGTGAAAAGATTGCAAAAGGAAATGCAAGAGAAAAGATTTGGCAATTAGAAGGTTATTTATTAAAAGATAAATTATTTAGGGGAGTTTTAAATGAAAAGTAAATATATATTAAGAATAGTATTAAAAGAAGAAACAGTAGATAAATATATAAAATCAAATAAAAATAAATTAGGTCAAAAAGTTATAAAAGAATTTAATCAATTTTGTTTAAAAAGAGAATTACCATTAAATACAGAGTTAAGATATTTAATAGGTGTTTATGATACAGAAGTTGAAAGATTAAAAACTTTAAAGGAGTTAGACCTTGAAGAAGTAGAAATTAGAAAGGGGTTCTAATGGATGCAGAAAAAATAATAGATACTTTTATAGAGGAAGTAAGAAATCACTATATAGAAAATAGTGAAGACTTATTTAAAAATGAAATAGTAAAGCAAATGGATAGTAGAGAATTATTAACACTATTAAAAAAAGAGAAATATATTGTAGATGATTTTGTAAATGGAGTAGAAATAAGAAGGGGTTCTTTTAGTTCTTCTTATGGAAATATAATTAGAAGAAATAATAAAATATTAGTATTAGAGTAATCAAAGTATAAGATATAATTGAGAAAGGAGTTTATATGCCAAAAAGACCAGAATTAACAGATGAAAGTTTTTATAAACAGTTTGGAAGTGAAATAAAAAGAGATATTACTTCAAAAGATAAAGATATTATTGAAGATATAGAGGAAGATTTTCCAGACCCAGAGGACTTTAAAAGGAAGTTAATAAGATTTTCAGATGCAGTATTTCAAGTATCAAATATAAGTACAACAGAATATATAAGGGCAGTATGGTTTTGTTCTTTATATGCACAAGGGAAATCTCAATTAGAATGTTATAGAAAAGTATTTCCTGAAAGAGTTGCAAAAAAGAAACAAGGTAATTCAACAATAGGGAATAGTGCTTCAATGTATTTTAATTCTATGTTAGTGCAAGCAATATGGAAACAAGTAAGTGTAGCAGACCATATGTTATTTATTGATACAAGATTTAAAGCATATCAAGTATTAGAAGAAATAATGGATGACCATATGGCAAGTAAGAGAGATAGAATAGATGCAGCAGGTAAGTTAGCCACTTTATTAAAACCACCAAAAGAGACAGAGGTAAGAGTAAATATAGGTTATCAAAGTAAAGAAATCAAAGCATTAGAAGAGAAATTGGGACAAATTGCAGATTTACAATTAAATCAATTACAAATAGGTAATATCAATAATAGAGATATAGTAGAAGCAGAAATTTTTGAAAAGGATGATGAATGAGTTTAGCAACAGATTTTGATGGTATTCAAAGACCATTATTTATAAGAAGATTAGAAAATAATGGAAGTGATTTAATGAATGTAGATGGTTCTATTACACCAGTATCATTTAAATTACAACCAGCAAGTAATGAGATTTTAAGAGTATCAAATTGGTTTATTTATATTGAGGATGAAAAAGGATTTAATATAACAGATTATGGTGCATTAGCAGGACCTTTAACAAATGGATTAGAAATTAAAGCCTCAATAGGTGGAAGATATGGACCACTTATTTCATTTAATGTAAAAAGTAATGCAGATATTATTTCAGTAGCATATGATATGGATTTAAAAACTTGGGGAAATGATAATGATGTATTAGTAGCAAAGATTGATTTTACAAATATGGGTCAATTTGTAAGACTTGATGGTTCACAAGGTGATTTTCTTGAAGTAATAGTAAATGATAATTTAACTAATTTAGGGAAACAAGTAATAACTGCACAAGGTTATATAGAAGATAAGGTATTTTAATTTATGCAAGAAAAAGAAATAGAACAATTAAAAAAACAACTACAACACCTCCAACAAGAAAATCAAACTTTGAATACAGAAATAAATAATTTAAAATCATGTAAAAAGTTTGGTTTAGTTTGGGAACAAAAAGAAGAATTTTTTGTAAAAGAAATAAATGAAAATACTATTATTTTTAAGGATTATTTTTATAATAAAAGAACAGACTTAATTTTAACAAAAAAAGGAACAAATAGTTATTATATAAATAAAAATCAAATTGTTTATAAAAAAGTAAAAGACATTGAAATATCATATTGTAAAAGAATGGTTCCAAAATTTAAAAAAATAAATGGTAGACTTCCATTAGACAATGATGTAATTGATACATTAGAACCAAATTATTTAAGAGATGTTATTAATGTTCCAGCGTTTAGAAGTAGTGACTTTTTAAAACAATTTGGTTTTCTTTTTGATTATCCCAAACCTCATAATTTAATTAAAATATTATTAAATTTACACACAAATAAAAACTCAATCATTCTTGATTTCTTCTCAGGTTCAGGAACAACTGGACACGCAGTTCAACAATTAAACAAAGAAGACGGTGGAAATAGACAATATATAATGTGTACTAATAATGAAAATGGTATTTGTGAAAATATTACATATGAGAGAATGAAAAGAATAAATGACCCTGAAAGTTTTGGACTTGATACTAAAAAAGTAGAACCATTACCACATAATTTAAAGTATCTAAAAATAGAACACAGAACAAAAATGTCAGCAACAACAAATAATAAAACAATAGAGAAGTTATTTATAAATAGAGAGGGGAAATAAATGGAAAAAAAGACTGTTCCTGAATATTTAGCAGAATTAGATTATGATTTTAAAAATTATATTCCTTCAAAATCTTCTGTAAAGTTTATAAATTTTATTAAATTAGTAAATTATTCAAAAGGTGGTGAAGAAAATAAAAGTCCAGTAGTGCATATGAAAATGTTGGATAGTGTATTTAATGCTCAAAAAAGAACAGCAATTATGTGTCATAGGGGGATTGCAAAAGCACTTTCATTAGATAGTAAATTATATACAGATAATGGAATAATAACAATTAAAGATTGTAAAGTTGGAGATAAAATTATAGGTGAGAATGGACAATTTACAACAATAACACATAAAAGTGAAATCTTTAATAAGAAAATGTATAAAATAACATTAGAAGATGGAAGAAGTATAAAAGTAAGTGAAGACCATATAAATACAGTTATTCATAGAAGAAGAGTTGCATTATCACCTAAAAAGGGGACTACTATAATTGAGAGAAGGGATTTAACAACAAAAGACTTATTAAAGTATGCCTTAACTTCACCAAGAGGGGCTACAAAAAGAAATCCAAAGGGGTATGAAAATAATTTTTGGATACCTTTACCAGAACCAGCACAATATAGTGAAAAACAATTAAAAAAAGACCCTTATGAATATGGAGTAGAATTATCAAAAAGAACAGAAGATAATCCTATACCTAATCAATATTTATTTTCTTCTTTTAATCAAAGATTGGAATTATTAAAAGGGTATATGGATAATAAAGGAATAATAACAAATAAAGGTTCAGTTTCTTTTAAATGTGAATATGAATTACTTAAAGAGAGTTTAATGACACTTATTTATAGTTTAGGTGGAATTGCAAAGAAGAGTGGTTTTAATGTAAATATTCAAATAAATATAAACCTTTTTAAAGAAGAAAGCAAAGCAAGAAATTTTAAAGATAATTCAAAAAATAAAATAGCAATAGAGAGAATTGAAGAAATAGAGATAGAACCTTCACAATGTATTTCAGTAGATAATGAGAGTAAAACTTTTTTAACAGATAATTATATAGTTACTCATAATACTACTTTAATGGCAGAGTATATGTTCTTATATATAGCAACTTTTGGAAAATTAGATGGTTTTGGTAAAATTGATTTGGCTATTTATGTATCAGATAGTATAGAGAATGGTGTAAAGAATTTAAGAAGAAATATAGAATATAGATATGAAGAAAGTGAGTTTTTAAAAGACCACATACCTTATATAAGGTTTACAGATACAAGATTAGAGTTTAGGAATAAAGAAGGTCATGTATTTATTGTAAAAATGTATGGTGCAAAAACAGGTGTAAGGGGGTCAAAAGAAAAAGGTATGAGACCACAATTAGCAGTATTAGATGACTTAGTATCAGATGAAGATGCAAGGTCTCAAACAATTATATCTACAATTGAAGATACAGTGCATAAAGCAGTATCAAAAGCCCTACACCCTACAAGAAGTAAGACTATATGGTTGGGAACTCCATTTAATCAAGGAGACCCATTATATAAAGCAGTAGAAAGTGGTGCTTGGAATGTAAGTGTTTATCCAGTTGCAGAGAGTTTTGATGAGTTTACTAAACCAGATAATTTTAAAAGTGCTTGGCCTGATAGATTTACTTATGAATATGTAAAAGATGAGTATGAGAGTGCAAAGAAGCAAGGAAAATTAGATGGATTTTTTCAGGAGTTAATGTTGGAAGTTATAAGTGATGAAGAGAGAGTAATAAAGGATGAGGATATTATTCCTTATGATTATATGAAGATAAAAGATAATATAGATGAAATGAACATTTATATAACAACAGACTTTGCAACAAGTGAAAAGGGGAGTGCTGACTACTCTGCAATTTCAGTTTGGGGTGTAAATAATAATGATAACTGGATTTGGTTAGATGGAATATGTTCAAGACAACTAATGAATAAGAATATAGATCAATTATTTAAGTTTGTGCAAATATATAAACCTATGAGTGTTGGAGTTGAGGTTTCAGGACAACAAGGTGGTTTCATTCAATGGATAAAAAATGAAATGATGAATAGAAGGATATATTTTAATCTTGCTTCTGCAAATAATACAAATAAAGAAGGAATAAGACCAAGGAAAAATAAACTTGAAAGAATGTTAGAGGTTCAACCAAGATTTAAACAAAAAAAGATATGGCTTCCAGAAAATCATAGAAAAGAAGTAATAAATGAAATGAAGCAAGAATTAAAAGGAATTACTATGACAGGTATTAAATCAAAACATGACGACCTTTTAGATACAATTTCTATGATGAATGAAATGCCAATTGTAGTTCCAAGTGTAGAACAGACTTTAAGATATGATAGTATTCATGAGGAATGGATTACAGATGATTATGATAATAACAATAATTCATATATAATTGACTAAAAGGAAAGTAAATGATAGCACAAGAAATATTAAACAATACATTACCACTAATTTCAGGTATGAAAGTTGAAAAAGATAAAGATTTTGATACATTACTTACTCATTTTAATTTTGCAAAGAATAGAATAGCAAGAGATACTTTTTTATGGATTGGTGGTGAAACTATTACACTAACAGAAGAAAATATTTATACTCTTTCTACTTTACCTTTACAAATTATAGAAGTATATGATGATAGTCTTCAAATAAGACCAAGAAATACAATGAATTATTTAGGTTATACTCAAATATCACCTAATCAAATACATGTAAATACACCAGAAGTAGGTGTAGTATTAAATATAAATTATTATGAAGAACCAGAAGATTATACACTTGTAGATGAAGTTTTAATACCAAAAGATTTAATTGAGGCAATGCAACACTATGTTGCTTATAGGGTTTATTCTGTATATAAAAGTGAAAAAGAAGATAGTAAAAAAGCACTACATTTACAAGAATATAACAAATTAGTAGATGAGTATTTAAGTAAAACAGATATGAATGACTTAAATTCAATAGAAGAAACTGATTTAATTTTTCAAAAGGGGTTAGTATAATGGCTTTTAATGTTCCAAAAAGTAATGCAGGAAATAGTGTATTTCCTTATAGAAATGAATATGTAATAGGTATTAAGAATGTAGAAGTAGTTCAATTACCTATTGGGTCAAGACCAGAAGTGTCTTGGAATGCAGAGACAGAGACATTAGTATTTAAAATTGCTAATAATAGTGAAGGTTTAGAAGTATTAGCTCCACATGCAGATAATATAGGATTATTATCATCACATATAGATGAAATTGCTGCATTAGGTGAGTTTGTAGTAGATGATAGAATTATATTTATTGATAATGAATATTTAGCAACACAAGGGCAAGTAGATTTTACTTTTATGTACACAGATAATTTACTTAAAATTGAAGTTTTTTATAATGGTAGGTTATTAAGTGAAGATGATTGGTATGCACATGATTATGATACAATCACTTTAAATGCACCAGTTGATGTTGATAATGATATCATTTATATAAGAGCATGGCATAGGATCAAAATATTTGATACAATAGGCTCAGATGAAGCAACAGTAATTGCAGACCAAGAAATTGTAATGGATACTGGGACTGTATCAGATTTTGAAGGAGAGTTATAATCTCACCAACACCTTTAACCCTAATTAAAAAATAGGAGACCACTTAATTATGAGTAGAATTAGAGAGAGGATTACCAGTGCCTCAATACAATCAACTGCTGGTTTTGATAGTGTTGAAAACTCAATACTTATAACAACAAATAGAATAGAAATTATAAATAATGAAATAACTTTACCAAAAAGAGGTTATGGAAATATTGTATGGAATATGGCTATGATATTTGAAAATAATATAGATAATATTATTGTTGCGGAAGCAACTTGTAATATGGGGCTAGAAGGAACAACAGCAGTTTTTGATAGTAATGACAACTTAAATGGAAAATTTGCTGTAATAAGTTATTTAGGAAAGATAAATGAAGAGTAAAGTTAAATTAAATGACCATTATTTTATAGCATGGTTGAATATAAAGAAAGAAATAGAGTATTACATAGAAGATGGTAAAATACTTGTAGAGATGACACCAAAGGAATATGGTGAATATCTTGAAGAATATAGGGAAGATTATAAACCTGTATTATCAAAGATAAGAAAAGTTGTAAAAGAATTAAACAACTTAACCTCTAAACCTTAACAGGTTAAAATATATATATAAAAAAGGGAGAATACAATGGGTGTATTATTAAGATCAAAGTCGGTTATCTATGGATTGGATTCAGATTTAGCAACTTTAACAGCGGCGGATTTAACATTACAAGGGAATATTGATGCAGAAGAAGCTTCAAGAATTAGTGAAGATGGTGTTTTAGATGGAAAAATTACTGCTGAGAAAAACAGAGCAGAAGGTGTAGAGGGTTCTTTATCTTTATTATCAACTACTGATAAAACAGATTTAGTTTCTGCAATCAATGAAGTTGCAGGTAATGGTGGAGCAGCAGTTTCTACTTTATCAAGTGATTTAGCAACAGAAGAAGCGGCAAGAATTGCAGCAGATGGTGTATTACAAGATAATATTGATATTGAAGAGACTGCAAGAATTGCTGCTGATAATGGTTTATCTTCTGATATTGCAACTGTTGCTGGTGATTTAGCACAAGAAGTAACTGATAGAACAAATGCAGATACAACTTTACAATCTAACATTGATGCAGAAAAAGCAAGAATTGATGCAATCTTAGCAGGTGCTAGTGCAAATACTGATACTTTTGCAGAGGTTGTAACTTTAATTAACTCTGTTGATACTGCTAATGACCAAGCATTTGCTGGTTATGTATTATCAAATGATGCAGCAGTTGCACAAAATGCTTCTGATATTGCAACAAATGCAAGTGATATTGCAACTGAAATTTCTGATAGAATTGCTGGTGATAGTGCTACTTTAACTTCTGCTAATTCTTACACAGATGGTGAAATCACTACATTAGATGGTTTAGCACAAGGTTATGCTTCAACTGCTGAATCTAATGCAAACTCTTATACAGATGGAAGAGAAGTAGCAATTACTTCTGCTTATGAGGCTTATGCTGATACTGCTGAGTCTGATGCAATTACTTCTGCAAACTCTTATACTGATGGTGAAATTGCTACTCTTGACGCTGCTGTTGCTGCTGATATTGATGCAATTACTGTTGCTAATATGAGTGAAGTTTTAGTTGTTTCTGGTGATAATATCACTTTAACTAAAGCAGCATTAAATGATGTAATCTTTAACTTCTCTTGTGTAAGACATACTGATGCAACAACTGGTGTTTCTTATGATATTCCAGTAACAAAAGTATCTGGTTCAACTTGGTTATTACATGGTGATACAGCAGGTCAATTTGATACTAAATCTGTAATGGTTCAATACCAATACAACCCAACTATCTAATTTAATTATTAAATAGTTGATAAAGGGGGGGAAACCCCCTTTATTTATAAGGGAGTTTAAATGTTAGTAAAAACTCAATATGATTTAGAAATAGACAAAATATTAGAAAATGCTAATATAGATTTTGACACTTTTAAAGAAATATCTGATGTGATATTACAATTACAACAAGACATTACATTATTACAAGAAAGTCTTGGTTCAATTGAAGACTTTGAGACTTCAATAGCAAATTAAAAAGGAATAATATGGGTATTATATATTATAAAAAATATGATAAGACTGTTGATACAATTGCAGATAGAAATGCTTTAACTCCAATTGATAATATGGTATGTACTGTTAAAGATAGTATTGCTGATATAAATACTAATGGTGGTGTAGCAACTTATAGATATAATCAAAGTTTATTACAATGGGTTTTAGTATCTAAATCAAATGAAGATACTTTAAGTTTTGTAACAGAAGAAGTAGTTATATCAAATGGTTATGCAAACCAAACAAATGTTATATTAGATAATTCAATTTGGGATGTATCAATTTTAGATGGTGATAACATTATAGCAACTCCAAGAAGTGAAGATTTAGTTATTACTAATACTTCTATTTTTGTTGGAACTGAATATAATGGTTATAAATTAAGATTTACATATAGTTTTGGTGAAATGAGAGCAAATCTTGAAACTTATGTAGATAATGCAATTGCAAATATAAATGTAAGTTCTTCTATTGATACAACAGTAGGAACAATTACAGAGTTTGAAGGAGAATTATAATGAATTTAGCACAAAGAATAGGGCAAGAGTTTAAAACATTAAGAGATAATGAATTAACTCAAAAGGTAGATGTTGAAGTTGGTAAAGGTCTTTCAACAGAAGATTATACAACTGCTGAACAAACAAAATTAGCAGGTATAGAGACAGGGGCACAAGTAAATGTGCCTGAAACAGTAACAAGTTTAGTATTAAATGGTGATATTTTAACATTTACAGATGAAAATGGGGTTGCTACTAATGTTGATTTATCTGCTTATAAAGATGAAGATTATAGAGCAATTTCAAGTGGTGTATTAAACAATGGAATAGTAACTTTTACAAGAGATGATACAACTACTTTTACAGTAGATTTATCTGATTTAATTGATGGTTATACATTACCTTCTGATGTAGTTCAAGATGCAAATTATGTGCATACAGATAATAATTTTAGAACTATTGATAAAACAAAATTAGATGGAATTGAATCAGGAGCACAAGTAAATGATGTTACTTCTGTAAATGGACAAACTGGTGATGTAGTAATAAATACCGCTTGGACTGGTGGAACTGTTGGAACTGATATTCATATTGAAAACTCTGCACCTGCAATTTATTTAAAAGATAGTACTGATAATTTAGAAACTTATATACAACAAAACTCTGGTTATTTATCTACTTTTGTAGGAAATGGTGGTGTTGATGGTGTTGGTAAGTTTAGAATGTTTGGAACTTCTGGTAAAAGATTAGCAGAAATCAATTTCCATGCAGATAGTGTAAAACCTTATATTGATAATGTAACTGATTTAGGAACTTCTACAAGAAAATATAAAGATATTTATGTATCTGGAACTGTTGATGGAAGAAATTTATCAGTAGATGGAACTAAACTTGATGGAATAGAAGCAGGTGCGCAAGTTAATCCAACTTCTATTGATAATTTAACAGGTGGAACAATTGATGGTAATTTAAATGTAAATGGTATTTTAACACCTGATGGTTTCTTTATGAGTAATTCATCATTTCCTACTGCTGTAATCAATTCAGAAGATGAAACAGATGCAGTATTAGAATTAAGAACAAATAGTGATACAAACACAGAATGGACAATAAGAAATGATTACAGTGATACTAATTCATTAGATTTTAGATTTAATAATGTTTCAAGTTTTAAAATAAATTCAAATGGTTTATTAAGAGCTACTGAAGGTTTTGATAATTATTTAAAAATAAAAGGTATTGCTCCATATCAAAGATTTGATGAAACTGATACAAATACTTCTGGAAGAATTACAACAAGCGGTGGAATTACTTACTTACAAAGTGGAGAACCAGGAACTGGTGCAACAACTAATACAGATGGAACAGGAAGTGTTTATTTTTCTGGTTATAATGGTTCTAATCTTAACTCTGTAAGAGTAAAAGCAAACAATTTAGAGATGGAAACACCAGGTTCTGGTATTAAAATGAAGTCTCCAAATGGGACAGTTTATACATTAACAGTTGATGATGCTGGTAATCTTCAAATAAACTAATAACCTTTTAAATAGAGGGAAACCCCCTCTATACCATTTGATAATTTAAAAAAAAGGAAAGGAATGGATAAAAATAATATAAATATGCAAGATTATTTAATAATTCTTCATGAAAATCAATTATCTATTAAAAACTTAACTGCTAATGTTGAAAAATTATCACTACATTTGGACAAAATGGTAGAAAAACAAACTGAAATGTTATTAGAACATAAAGATTTAGAACTTACTAAAAAAGATATATCTGGTTTAGGAACAAGAGTATCAAAATTGGAAAACTCTTTAAATTGGGTTGTAAGGTCTCTTTTTGGAGCAATTATAACAATTGGTGTAGGAATGATTTTATTTACATTAAAAGGTGGTTGATATGAGTATATTAAGTGAAATATTCTCTTCAAGTGTAGGAGAAGTAGTAAAACAAGTAGGTGATGTTGCTGATGAACTTTTTACAAGTGATGAAGAAAAATTAGTATTAAAACAAAAATTAAGAGAAATAGAACTAAATGCAAAACTTCAATTAAAAGAAATTGAAATAAAAGAAGAACAAGAAAAAACAAAAAGATGGGAAAGTGATAATATAAATGGGTCTTGGTTATCTAAAAATGTAAGACCTGCTTCATTAGTATATTTAATGGCAATAATTACAGCAATGGCTTTTTCAGATGGAAATATAGGTCAATTTAAAATAGATCCTGCATATGTAACACTATTTCAGACATTAGCAGTAACTGCATTTAGTGGTTATTTTGTAATGAGAACATTTGACAAGTTTAATAAAGAAAGGTATAATAATCAAAATAATTCAAAGGAGTAATATGATTATTATAAATAAAAAATATAATATGTTATTAGCAATAAAAGAAACAGATGTTAAAAAAGGTGGAAAAAAATGTTATCTTTTTAAATGTGATTGTGGAAATGAAAAAATTATTGTTGGACAAAATGTATTAAATGAAAAAACAAAATTTTGTGGTTGTTTTAGAAAAATTAAAAGTTGTAAAAACTCTAAAATAACCCATAATATGTCAAATCATAAACTTTATAAAGTTTTTAGTGGAATGATTAAGAGGTGTTATAATAAAAATAACAAAGATTATAAAAATTATGGTGATAAAGGTGTTTTAATATATAATAAATGGTTGGAAGATAGAACTTTATTTTTTGAATGGGCTTTACAAAATGGTTGGAAAGAAGGACTTACTATTGAAAGAATAGAAGTAAATGGAAATTATGAACCAAATAATTGTAAGTTTATTACAATGAAAGAACAAGCACAAAATAGAAGAAACTCAATACCTTTAAATAAAAAAAATGAAATATTAAGATTGTATAAAGAAGATAATACAATAAAAGATATTTCAAAACAAATGGATTTAAAGTATTCAAGTGTATATAATATTATTAAAAGAAATAGTGTGCCGCTAAATAAGGTATAATAAAAAGAAAAGGTAAAAATAATGGCAAGATTTGAAATAACAACTGGAAAACCTTTTAATACTACCTTTGTGGTTAAAGAGAATGGAACAACTACACCTGTTGAATTAGTAGGTGATGAAACAGGTGAGTTTGTTCTATCAACAATTAGTGAAGTTCCTCAAAAGGTTCTTACTAAATCTTTAACATTAGGTGAATTATTATTAGGAGAGTTTAAATTATCTTTAACTTCAACAGAAACAACTGGTTTAGATTATGAAGTTGGATTTAAAGAAGATGGTGCAAAGTTTAAAGCAACTTATAGGGCTAATTTAAGTTTTTATAATGGTGATAATACTTTATTGGCAGAAGCACAAATACCACAGGTATATGTAATTTTTGAGGGTGAATAATGCCTATTGATTTTGAAGAAAATAAGAATAATGTAATAAATACAAAAAATAATGTAGAAGTTGAATTACCTTCTACAAATGAAACTAAAACTAAAAGTGATATAGTTGTAGAAGCAGCAGTTACTAAATGGACTATATTGGGTGATGATATATATATTGCAAATAAAGTAGATGAATTACCTACTTGGTTTCAAGGGAAATTAGATAATTACTTAACTTATAATTCTTCATTATCAACAAATGTAAGTAATTTACAAACTGCATTTGATAATTTAGAACAAGGATATACTCAACAAATAGGGTTATTTCAAGATGATTTAGATACTATTTCATTTAATATTCAAAATAATTATGTAACTAACTCTACTTATTCAAGTGGAATACAAAACCTTGAAATATCAAAAGTGGGTGCAGAAGAGGCAAGCACAATAGCAAGAACAGTTATAGGTTCTTGGCAAATAGACCCTACTGGTGGTGGTGCTTGGTTTGATAGTAAAATACAGACTTTTAGTGATACTCAATCTTCACAAGCACAAAGTATTTCTTCTTTATCTGCTTCTTACAATGGTTTAAATGTAGCAATAGAAGATACTAATCAAGTGGTAGCAACAATTGAAGGTTGGTCTGCTAATGCTTCTAAATTGATAACAGGTCCAGATGGAGAAATAACAGGTTGGTCTTTTGCAGATGGTTCTAATATAAATAGTGAATTTACTATAAATGCAGACAATTTTAAAATAAGTAATTCTTCAAATACATATATACCATTTCAAATAAATAATAATAAGATTTCTTATGATGGTGTTGTAGATTTTACTAATACAAATATAGAAAATGGTTTTCCTGGAACAACTACTATAAATGGTGGTATGATAGAAACAAATACAATAGATGCAAATAGAATAACAACTAATTATGCTTGGGTAAATGGTTCTATACAAAGTAGTGATTTTACAACAATAGGAGGTTCTGGATTTAGGTTAAAAGCAAATGCACTTGGAACAGAAACAGATCCTACTATATATGGAGCATATATTAAAGGGGCAACAATTGAAGCACCTAATATTATATCTCAAAATCTTTTAAAGGTTCATGGTGTTAGATATACTGATTTATACCCTGGATATGGTTCTTTTAATATTGTTGGTTATAATTTTAATACTACTACCACAAGAGAAGTAATTATAAATATAGATAGTCATTATTATGTAGAAATTACTCAAAATACATCTAGAAGATATACAGATACATTTAAGGCTCAATTGATTATAGATGGTGTAGTTCAATATGAAAGTCCAGCAGTAAGAATTGATGCAACTTATACAGGTGATTATGGTGCATATACATATGTAAATGAAAAGTTTATTAAGGTTTTACCTGAAACTCATACTTATATAACTACATTAAATGCAGGTAGTCATACAATTCTATGGAAAGCAGTACAAACAAGTGCAGTAGGAGACCAACTAATATTGAATTATAATTTTAGAAGTATAACTGTTACTGATTACCAAGAATAAGATATAATTAAAAAAATTAAAGGAGTTTAAATGGCAAGTTGTAGTAATAGTATAGAAGCCTTTACAGGTCAAAATGCAGAATTAAATGTAAGTGATAAATATATTCAACTAATGGAAGATAGTTTAGGTGAAGGTTCTTTATATGAAAGAGTTAAAGATACTTACTTTGAATTATTTAAAGACTTAAATATTAGTGAAGAAGAAAAAATACAATTAGTAGCAAACAATATAGCAAACCTAGCAACAAATATAACAGCACAAGCTATGAATACTGCTATTATGTGGGCAAAAGAAGAAAGAGATGGTGTATATCAATTAGCACAAATTAAGGCTCAAACTGAATTAACATTAGCACAAAAAGAATTAACTTCTGAAGAAATATGTAAAACAGTTGCAGAAGGTGAATTGGTAGCAGCGCAAAAAGCAGAAGTATTAGCAGCAACAATAAGAACAGATGAATTAAATGCAGCACAAATTAAAAGTACAGAAGCAACTATTTATTCAACATTGGCTGAAAGTTATAGAAAAAGTGGAAAAGTTGTTATTTCTACTGATACTGATAATGTGTTAAAAGGAACAAGTGGAGACCTTGCAGGTTATACTTATAAACAAGATAAATTTATTGATAGACAAATTATTTCATTTGAAGATAGTAAAAGAAATCATGCAGCAAATAGTTCAGCACAACTAATAGGTCAATTATTAAGTGCAGAGATACCTATTGAAGAAACTGATACTGCATTCTTATTATGGAAATCATCAATGGAATATTTAAACCAAGATAGTTAAGGTATTAAATGAGTTTTATTTTAAGAGACTTCCTAACTCCTGCAAGAATGATGTATAATGTAAGAGTTGGGTTATATAGACAATTTGATAGAGCATTTTCTAAAACTACAATAGATGGTATAGAAGTGTATAATAATAAATTGACTTTATGGAATGGAAGTGTTACTACTAATCCAACTACAAAGAGGTTTCTTAATAAAGTAGGGTTTGAGTTTGCAAAATTAAAAACTCAAAATTATAGTGGTGTATCAAGTGTATTTATGACTTTTGATAGTAAAAAATATTCTTATACTCCATTAGAAAAAGAAGAGATAAAAACAAAAATAGATAATCATTTTAATGTAGGTGATAAGTTTAAATTAAAAATAACATATGGTGCAGATTTTTTAAGATATTTTAAAGACCATAGTTCTATATTAAATGATATAAATTATTTAGTAAATAAATTAGATAGTGATTCAAAAAAGTATTATGCTGCTATGACTATTTTAACAGAAGAGACTGAAAATTATGATATGGAAGAAGTATATCAAGTTCAGAGATTACCTTCAAGAGTTCCAGTTATTTCTGTTATACCTGAAAATGAAGATTTTGAGACATTAGCATTATTAGATGATGGAACTTTTTTTAAAAGAAATAAAATTTCTTCTGTATTGTATAAAACTCATCAGACTGCATTTGAAGGTAAATTAGTAGATGAAATATCTTGTATTTATGAATATGAAGTTATAGCAGTTCCAGAAAATACAAATAATCAACTAATAAATTATATACATGATATTTCTGAAAATATGAGGATTGCTTCTATAAATATGAATATAAATAATAGAAGTGCAAAAACTAATAATTCATATTATTATACATATACCAATAATTCTTTAATAAAACAAGAAATATTATCTTGGCAAGATTATGATACTTCTATATTTTATAATAATTATTTAAAAGTAGATGCAGTAAAGGCAATGAGTAAGAAAGAATTTGTAAATGTATTAAGTAAAACTCTTAAAATAGACTACACTAAAAAGAAGGTTCCTTGGTGGAAAAAACTATTAGGAATTATTATTATTATTGCATCTGTATGGTTTGGATTTACAACATTTGGAATTAGTGGTTTAGGTGGTGCAGGTGGTTGGGCTATGGCTGGTCAATTAGCAACAACTTTAATGGTTTTAAATTTATCATTAGGTTTTGGTTTAATGATTTCTGTTACTGTTTTAGGAAAAGAAAGTATGGGGTCATTAGCAAGAATGATTGGTGGAGTTATGCAAATAACTGGTTTATTATCAAGTATTTTAGGTGTATATTCATTTATGAGTAATGCAATGAATACTGCTGTAAAAATGGGGTTTAGACAAGTTATGCAAGGTGTTAGTGCCTTTAATGGTTTATTTAACTTTTTTAATAATGGTTCTAATGAGCAAATCAATGCAAATGATACAGAGACCCAAAATAAAGATATAATAACAGCAAGTGATATAGAAAGTTATAGACAAGTTTTAATGGAACCAGATGCATTACAAAAAACAGACTTAATAGTTCAGAACAATTTGGGTGGAACAAAGACTGAAATAGTCAAAATGAACCAAGCCGTTTAATTTGGTATAATTATAAAAATAGAGCAAAAGGATATATTTTGGATAAAGAAGAAGCATTAAAAGTAATATTAAGTGATATAAAACAAGCAAAAAATGCTAAAAAAGATATTGATAGTAAAATAGAAACTTGGTTAGGAGAATATGAAGGATTACCTTATGGTGAAAAGCAAAAAGGTAGAAGTAATATTGTTGTAAAAGATATTAAAAAGGCTGTTGAATGGTTTATTCCTAATGCTATTGCTCCTTTTGTAGAAAGAAATAGAATTGTAAAACTTGAAGGTGTTACTTTTGAAGATGTTGCTCCTTCACAAGTTCATGAAAGACTTCTTAATTATCAATTTGTAAGAAAATTTAATAGATATGATTTTATTCATGATATGTTTAAAATTGGTGCAACAGAGGGAACTACTGTAATTAGAACTGGTTGGGAATTAGAAGAAGAAGAAAGAGTAGAAGTATTTAAAGAAGTAGATGAAAATGTTATAAATATGTTAAGACAACAAGGTTTTGAATTAAAAATTGATGAACTTGATAATGGTTTATTCAATGTTAGAGCAAAAAATATTATTACAAAAGAAAATTATCCTACTGCTGAAATTGTAAGAAATGGAAACTTTTTTCCAGACCCTTCTGCTGATTGTGCTGATGAATTAGGATTTGCAGCATATAGATATGAAACTACTTTAAGTGAATTAAAAGAAACAGGTAAATATAAAGATGAAGATTTAGAAGAATTAGCATTATCTTTACAAGAAAATGAAGATAGTTCATTAGAACAAACAAGAAATACAGACCTTTCTTATTATGGTAGAAGTTTAAATTATGAAAGTGAAGCAAAAGCAAATAAAAAGGTTACAGTTTATGAATATTGGGGTCATTTAGATATGAATGATGATGGTATTAGTGAAAGTATTATGGCAACTATTGTTAATGATAAATTACTTGATATTGGAGAAAACCCATACCCTGATAAGAAAATACCATTTATTATTATTCCATTCTCTAAAATTCCATTCTCTTTATGGGGTTATCCTATTGCTGAATTGATTTCAGATAATCAAAAAGTAAGAAGTTCTTTAATGAGAGGTTTTATTGATAATGTAGCACAATCAAATAATGGTAAAAAGTTTATTAAAAAAGGTTCTCTTGACCCAGTAAATAAAAAGAAATATGAAAATAATTTAGGTGGTTTAATTGAGTTTAATATCAACCCTGAAATGATAGATGGAAACTTTAATCAATTACCTCCTTCAATCTTTAATTTATATGAATTAGTTCAACAAGAAGCAGAAAGTTTATCTGGTATAAATAGAATGACACAAGGAATTGATAGTTCTGCATTAAATGATAGTGCAACAGGTGCTGCTATTCAAAGAGATATGGGTCAAAAAAGAATGATTGATATTATAAGAAGATATACAGAAGGATTAAAAAAATTATTCAGACATTGGATATCATATAATAAAGAGTTTTTAACTGATAAAGAAGTAATGAGAATAAGTGGTGAGTTTATTCAATTTAAAAGAGATGATATTTCTGGTGAGTTTGATATTGACTTAACAGTTGGTGTAAGTGGTGTAGCAGAGGCAAAAGTAAATCAAATGACTATGCTAATGCAACAAGTAGGTGGTCTTGCAGGTGTTGCTACTATTCCTCCTAATTTCTTTAATATGATGTTAAGTAAAATTGCAGATGAATGGGGATATGCTGATATTGCTAAATTACTTGAAGATAGCAAACAAGAAGATCCAAGTGAAGCAGAAATTGCAGCACAACAAATGCAACAAGCACAAGTGCAAGCAGATATTGCAGAGAAGAATAGTAAGGCTGAATTAAACAAAGCCAAAACTTTTGATACAATGTCCCAAGCAAATAGTAAAAATGTAGATAATAAAATGAAGGCTTATGGAATAGTAAATCCAAAACCTCAACAATAACCCCTGGCTTCCTTCTGGTGTAAGTCCAAATTAAACATAAAAAGAAAGGTAACAACTTATGAGTAATGAGATTACAGATAATATGTATCAAGAAGACATTGAATTAGGTGAAAGTCTTGCAAGACTTCAAAAAAATAAAGATTATAAAAGAATAATCAAGGATTTATTTTTAGATGGTGGTTCTATTAACCTTACTAAAAATATGGTTGTAGTAAGAGATAAAGAAGAAATTGTAGAACAAATTAAAGCAAGAAGTTATTTATATAGATTTCTTATGGATATTGAAAATCAAGCAATTGCCTCTATTGAAGCACTTAAAGACCAAGAAGTAGGAGAATAAAATGTCAGAAAAAACATTTGATGAATTATATAATGAAGGTTTTGAAGAAGGTAATTTAGAGTTAATTGAAACAGAACCTATAAAAGAAGAACCACAAGAAGTAGTTTTAACAGAAGAAGAATTAGGTCTATTAGAGGATATTTCAAAAAAGGAAGAACCACAAGAAGAGACACCTGAAAATGTTGAAGAAGAGACACCAGAAAATGTTGAAGAAGAGACACCAGAAGAAGGTGATACAAAAGACTTAGAACAACCCAATACTGAAAATCAAGGTGACGATCTTGATAATGAAGAAGAGGACTCTAGTGAAGGTAGAACCATAAAATGGAAAGGTCAAGAAATTTTTATTAAGAATGATGAAATTGATACATTCTTACAAAAGGGATTTGACTATACAAAAAAAACACAAGATTTAGCCAAATATAGACCATTTATTGAAATGATAAATGAGAAAGGTCTTACATATGAGGACTTAGTAACTTATTTTGATGCTAAAAATGGTAATACAGAAGCAATTGCTGAAATTATGAAACAAGCACAAGTAGAGGCACTTGACATAGATGAAAATTCTACATATACACCAAAAGTAGAACAAAAGAACTATGAATTAAATGATATTATTGAAGATATTAAAGGTGATGAAACTTATGGTTTAAAAGTTGATAGTTATATTGCTGCTATACCAGACAATGCTAAACAAGTATTCATTGAAAACCCAAATATTTTAAAAGGTTTTTATGAAGATGTTAAAGCAGGAGTTGCAGATAAGGTAATGCCAGAAGTTATTAAATCAATGGCAATTAACCCTAATGCAGACTTTTTGGATACTTATCAAAGTATAGGAAGACAGGTGTTTCAAAACCAACCTCAAAAAGAAGAAGTAGAAGAAAAAGAAACTACTAAACCAGAGGCAAGTAGAGAAACTAAAAAAAGGGCTTCAATTTCTAAAAAAAATAATTCTAAAATAAATGACCATAAGGACATTTGGGAAGATGATGAATTATTTGATAAAATGATGAGAATGACAGACCCTATGTATAGAAAATAAAGTTAAAAATAATTAAATAAAAGGAAATTAAAATGGCAAATACAACTTTAACACAATTACCTGCAAATATTCAAGGTTTCTATGATAGAAGACTTTTAATGAGAGCAGAAGATAGATTAGTACATGATAGATTTGGTCAAATGAGACCATTACCTGCAAACAATGGAACAAGAGTTAATTTTAGAAGATATTCTAATCTTGCACCTGCAACAACTCCATTAACAGAGGGAGTAACACCTGCTGGTTCTCAATTAAGTGTAACTGATATCAATGCAACAGTTCAACAATATGGTGATTTTATTACTTTAACAGACCAAGTTTCTGTTCATGGTTTAGATAATACAGTAGCAGAGGCAACTGATATTTGTGGATACCAAATGGGTGAAACAATGGATGAGATTTGGAGAGATGCAATTGTTCCTAACTTAGCAAATAAAGTTTATATTGCTGCTAATGAGGCTGCTACTGTTGCTGGTGATATTATTTCTGTTGCTGCTATTAAATCAGCAATTTTACAATTAAAAACTCAAAAAGCAATGAAATTCACTCCAATGGTAGGTGCTACTGATGGTGTTGGAACAAGTGCAGTTAGAAGTGCATTCTGGGGAATTATCCATCCAGATGTTGTTTTTGATTTAGAAGACCAAGCAGGGTTTATTTCTGCTGAAAACTATGCTTCAACTAAAACACTTGCAGAAGGTGAAGTTGGTGCAGTAAAAGATGTAAGATTTATTGAAACTAATAAAGCATATATCAATGTAGATGGTGGAGACACTAATGTTGATACTTACCACACTGCAATTTTTGGTAAAGATGCATATGGTATTGTAAATGTAAGAGGTAAAGGAAATGCTGGAATTATTGTTAAACCATTAGGTTCTGCTGGTTCTGCTGATCCACTTGACCAAAGAAGTACAGTTGGTTGGAAATCAACTACAACTGCTAAAATCTTAAATGATGCATTCGCAGTTTCAATTGTATCTGCTTCAAGCCAAGGTGATAACTAATATTATATTAGTGAATAATAACTCAAATTATAGTATCCTCAAAAAGGATGCTATAATACTTAAATAACAACTTAACTAAAAAGGAAATTAAATGTCAGTTATAAACCAAGACACAAATAAAGAATTAGAAGAATTAGAAGAATTAGAAGAATTAAAAGAGTATGCAACTGATTTAGGCATATCATTTAGAGAAAATATAGGACTTGCAAAACTACAAGAAAAAGTAGCAGAAAAAGAAGAAGAAATTGCAAAACTTAAAAGAGAAGAAAAAATTAAATTAGCAAAAGAAAGTGCTAAAAAAGTAAAAATTATTGTAGAACCAAGAGATAGAGACGCAGGAGTTACAGACCAATTTTTTGGATTAAGTTCTATTTCAACTGGGGCAAGAGAAAATATTAGAATACAATTTGGTGAAGAAGTTGAAGTAAGTGAAAGAATGTATGAACACATTAAATCTATTACTTATTCAGAAAAGAAATTTAAAATTGTAAATGGTGAAGATGGTATGCCTAAAAAAGAATGGTACAATAAAACACAAACAAGATTTATAGTATCAAAAGTTTAATCAAGGTAAGAGTATTTAATACTCTGCCTTAAAAATAATAGGAGTATTAAAATGAATGAAGGTTTTTTAGGTTTATTAGGAAATAGTGGTGCAGGTATGTCTATGGCACCTACTGCTGATTTTTCAAGTGGTTTGTTAGATTTAGGAGGAATTACTTCTGGTTTAACATCAGGTTTTGATTTAGGTGGGGGACTACTTAATAGTGGTTTTATGAATAATATGGCAACACCTCAAATGAGTTTTGGAGCACCAGATTTAGGTCAATTAGGAACTACTAATTTTGGTAATAATATCACTAATCAAGGTGGTGGTCTTATGGATAGTTTATTTGGTAAAAGTGGTTTATTAAGTCAAGAAAATATGGCTAATATTAAGCCTTTAATGTCTATGGGTTCTGGTTTATATAAAACTTTACTTGCTAAAAATATGATAAATGAACAAATTAAAAACTCTAAACAAGCAAGAGAAATAGCAGCAGATGAACAAGCAAGACAAAAAGATTTTATAAATACAACAAGAAAAACTTTTGGTAATAGTTCTGGGGCAACTTCAAACTATTATTCAGCATAAGGGGTAAATTATGGCATTTCAATTACAAACACAACAACCTAATTTTTCAGGTATGGGACAACTAATTCAACAAGCAGACCCTTTTTCAGTATTAGGTAATACTATGACTGAATTAGATAATAATTTAAATCAAAGAGTTGCAAATGATTATATTAAAGGATTAGGTAGTGATGTATTGTCAAATCCACAAGGTTTATTATCAGCATATACTAATGCTCCAAATGAAGCAGTAAGAAAAGTACTTGGAGGGGAATTAAAAAATCTTTCAACTTTACAACAAATGCAAAATGCTGCAAGTGCTGCTAATTTAGCACAAGAAAAAGGAGCATTAGAAAACTTATTACAACAAAATAAATTGGATATAAGTAATCAAACAATGCAAGATGTAATAGCAGGAACAAAGGCTGCTAATTTACAAAAAGTTCAAGAACAACAATATCAGGAACAATTAAGACCAGAACAATTAGCACAAGAAAAATTTAAAACTGGAACACAACAAGAATTATTTGATTTAAAGAAAAGAGAATATGATTTAAAAGCAAATAAATTACAAGAAGAAACTAATAAAATTGTTAAAAGTATGGATACTACAAATGCAGGTAAGTTATATGGAAAAGATAAATTAAAAGCAGAAACTGATATTAGAAATGAATATAATAAAGTAATGGGTGATTATATTAAAACAAAAGATAGTTATGCTAAAATTCAAAAAACTAATACTGATACAGCAGCAGGTCAAATGTCTTTAATTTTTCAATATATGAAAATGCTTGACCCTGGTTCTACTGTAAGAGAAGGTGAGTTTGCAAATGCAAGTAATACAACAGGTATTTCAGGACAAATATTAAATGCATATAATCAAGCAAAAGAAGGTAAATTTTTAAGTCCTAAACAAATTGAAGCATTTAAGAATGAAGCACAAAATTTAGTTAGTGCATTGGATGAAAAAAATAAAAATGTAAAAAATACTATGATGAATAGTATAAATGAATATGGTTTAAATGTTAAGAATATTTTTGGTAAAGAAAGTGAAAGTGTATTTAAAGATACTACAAATAAAGAACAAGTAAATACAACTAATCAAGTTTTACCTTCATTAACACCTACTACAAATGGTTTAGATAGTTTAAAAAAAAATGAAGTAGTTCAAACAACTACACCAATAAATGAAAATGATACTAATACTTTTGATTTTATTACAGACCCTAATACAGGTATTCCAGTTAAAGTTCCAAAAGGACAAACTCAATTACCTCAACAAAATGTAGAAGCACCTATTACTGGTGATACAAGTGTTCTTGATAGTTTAGGGACTGCTGGTGAAAACCTTTTAAATATTTTAAAATATAATGCCTCAAAAGGTGGTGCTACTGCAACAGCAGGACTTGCAAATCTTAATGAAATGTTAGGATTACCTTCTGATATTTATAGAAATAGTCAAAAGTATTTACAAGAGGCTGCACAAAATGCAGAAACTGCATTAGAACCAACTTATGGTAAAGATACTTTTTTTGGTGAAGTAGCAAAAGGTATGGGTAATCCATTAAATTATGTTCCAGTTGCAAAAGGAGCAGAAGGTTTAAAACTTCTTGGTGGTTTAGTAGGATTAGATACAGCAGCAGAAATTGCTACAAAAGGTGATAGAAGTGGTGTAAGTAGTAAAGATATTGGTGATGTTGCTTTAAATACCAGTATAGGTTTAGTAGGTGGTAAATTAGTTGAAAAAGGATTAGATAAATTATCTAAAATAGAAAAATTAAAAGGAAATAAAACTCCTGAATTAGATAAAATGAAACCAGAAGATAAAGTTAAATTAGGTGAAAAATATGGGATTGATTTAATGACTTCTGATGTATTTCAACCAAAAACTTGGTTTGGTAAATTACAACAAGAAACAACTGAAAGATTACCATTTGTAGGAACAGGAAGTAATAGAGTAAAACAATTAGATCAAAGAAAAGCAGCAGTTGAAAGACTTGGGGAACAATTTAATATAGGTGACTCAAAAGAAATAGCAGCAAATGTTATGGATAACCTTTCAAAAGCAAGAGCAGAAAAAATAAATAAATATTCAACAATGAAAGAAGAAGTATTTAACAATGTAGGTCAAAGTCCAGTAAATGTTTCTAATACTATAAATCAAATTGATAATGAGATTACAAGATTACAAAATATTAGTGATACTTCTTATAATGATTTAATAGGTAAATTGACTAATTTAAAAAATGATATTACTAAAAATGATGGTATCAATACTTTAAATGCTTTAAGAAAAACTTTTGGAGAGACTTTAAATGATACTACAATGGCAGCAACTAAAACTGAAAATGATAAAGTATCAAATAAAATATATGGTTTCTTAAATGAAGATATAGGACAATTTATTAAAGATAATGGACAACCAAAAGATTATAAAAAGTTTAAAATTGCAAATGAAAAAATAACTGGTTTATATGATGATTTAAAAAATAATACATTTAAAAATATTATGAATAAAGGGGAACATTCACCAGAATTAGTAGAAAAAATGTTATTCTCTGCTGATCCTTCAAAAGCAAAATTATTATATAAAAATCTTAATAAAGAAGGAAGACAAAATGCTAAATCTTCTTTATTATCTAAAATATTTGAAGAAAGTAAAAGTAAAACAGAAGCAGGAGATGAAATATCTATATCAAAGTTTATAAATAAAATAAATGAACCTAAAATGAAAAAAAATATAGATGTATTCTTTTCACCAGAAGATAAGAAAATGATAGAAGGTTTAACAGAAGTTTTACAAATGACTTCAAGATCTGATAAAGCAAATATTATGTTAGATACAGGTGGAAAAAATATTGCTGGTGCAATAACTGGTGGTGCAATTGGTGTTGCTGGTGCTACTGGTGATTTAGGTTTATTATTAGGTGGTGGCGCTGTTGGTTCATTAGGTAAAGTTTTTGAAAGCAAACCAATTATAAATCTTTTAATTAGAATGAATAAAGCACCTGAAAAAGTAAAACCTGCAATTGCAAATACAATAAATCTTTTATTAAAAAGAGAACTTGCAAAAGATACAGCAGGAGTTGTAGGAACAGTTGGGGCTTCACAAACAATTCAAAATATAACAGAAGATAAAAATAAATAAGGGACTACTAATAATAGTAGTCTCCCCAATCAATTACACCTTTATCTATATATTTTTTTAAATCTATATACACTTCTTCTACCATTTTCTTCTCATACCAAGACAAAATTAAATTATTTTTATCTATGCTAAACTGGTCTAATTCAAAGAATTTTAACCAATCTTTTGGTTTTCTTCCTACTATTTTTGAAAGGTATTCTGCTAACTCTTCTTCTTCTTTATATATATCATTAAAAGCATAATAAATACAATGTCCCAAATGTCTAATTTCATGTATTTCTTGTATATCTTTTAGATATTTTTTTATATTAAATTTCTTATTTTCACAGTATGGTTTTAAGTATCCAGACTTAACTCTTCCAAGTTTATATTGATCTATTCCAGTTATTTTTTCTGCTTCTTCAAAGGTTATAAAATCACTCAAAAGTTTCTCCTTTAATTAGAGAAACTATTTAATAAATTAGTTCTTAATTCTTCACTTGTTATGTATTTTTCAACAAAAATAATTAAGTTGTTTTTATCACTTTTTTTAACTTTATTAAACTCTAAAAATGTATCTACATCTATACCTCTACTCTTTAAATCATTAGAAAAAAGGTTCCATAATTCTCTTTTTCTTAATACTTCTGGGTCTTCACTTTTAGTAGTTTTTTCTACTTTATTATTCATACTATCTGCATCTTTTACATCATCAATTGCAAACAATCCATTCATTGCATACTTCCTTGCATATGAAGAAGTAGCCCCAGTAATTTGACTCGCATCCATGCCTTTTCTTGTTTCTTCTTCTCTTGCAAAACCATTACCAATTGCAACAATATTATTATCTTTATCTCTTAATTCTGCTGTTGATTTTACATAAAATCTATCTTCTAATAAGACCATTTCATCTCTTACAATTACACTACATTCATACTTTTTTAATAGTGGTTTTAACCCTTCAAAAATATCTTCTAAACTTCTATATTTATACTTTCCAAATCCATTATACTGGTTTTTAGGAGCATTTAATTCTACTTGAATTTTGTTTAATAAACTCATACCTATCCTTTACTTTTATGTATATAATTATACCAAAATAATAAAAATAATAAACTTTTTATAAATTAAATATAATTTATTTTTTTTCTATTATAATATAATCAAGCACAAATATTTACTTTTTTTCCACATTATATTTCTACTTAATTTTCCACACTTTTTGTATTACATAGTCATACACACCATTTCATAGTATTTCATTAAAAAAGTAATAATATAGGTTATTTCCACAAATATAGGTGATAGTATAAAGAAACCCACTATATAGGGGGTTATAGAGTGATTTATTTTTTTCCTAAACTTTTCCACAAAATAAGGTGGTATTTTTATTTTTTTGATTATAATTAAATTAGAAAGTATGGAAAATAGGGGGTTTAAGGTTTAGGCCACCTCCTTAAAAGGGAAGTGTCTTGAAACTTAAAAACCTCTTACAAATACCCTATTTATAGGGGGTTATAACCTTAATGATAGATAAAACTATCTAATTTTTTTCCACACTTTTGCCCATTTTAGGGCTTTTGCAATACATTTAAGTTTTTTTTAAGATTTAGTAGTATATAATTCAATATATTTGTTAGGTCATCTCTCTAATGGAACTGACCTTTAACTTAAATATTGAAAAAAATTAAAAAAAAAGCAAAATAAAAAATAATTTTTAAAAAAAGTATTATAATTGATTTAAGTAATACATAGTAATACAAAAAAACAAAGGAAAAACAATGGCAAAAAAAACAACAAAAATTAACTTACCAGGATTAACTGGACCTTCTGCAAAAGGAATATATTCTTATAAAAAAAGAACACCTGCTGCATTATTAAATTACATAGATAAAAAAGAATTATGGATCCCAATTGGGAAAACAATTGCAAGATATGATGAAGTAGTTTCTAAAATTGAAACAGCAACTCAATTAGCAGAAAATGATTTCATTCCAGAAGAACAAAAAAAAGAATTGATTTTAAATCTTTTAGGTGAAGAAGATAAATCAGTTTATAAAAAAGTAAAAGTAGTTTCAGAAGAAGAAGATTTAAAAATCTCAAATATTTTTAAAAGTTTCATCAAACATAAAACTGACATTTCAGAAATTAGTGATAAGACAGTTGAAGGTTATGAAAGAACATTCAAAATTATTTTATCAATCACAGGTGATGTTTCAATTTTTAATTTCAATGCAAAGTTCATTGATGAGTTAAGAGTGATTATGAAAAGATTACCAAATTCTGGTTTAGGTAAATATCAAAAAAATGGAACAGAAGAAATTGTTAAAAAAGTTGTAAGAGATTTTTATGAGAAAAATTTTTCTTTTAGATTACCAGAAGAAGATTTAATTAAAATATCAACTGTAAATAAATCATTAGTTCAATTTAATGCAGTGTTAAAATATTTTTATGAAAAAGGTGAAAATAATGAAGGATTTAAATATTGTAAAGTTGAACAATTTAAAGATGAAAGAGATGAGAATACATTAAGACTAACTTTTAATGAAAATGAATTATCTAAAATGTTAAATGGTTATACAATATTCTCTCAAATGGCAAGAGTATTTTATTTTTCTGGTTTAAGACCTGCTGAACTATTAAAAGGTAAATTAAAAGTAATTGATGGTATAACTGTATTTTCTCTTTTAAAAGAAGATATTACAACTGGTGTAAAATTAAAAAATAAATATTCTCATAGATTAGTTCCTGTTCATAAAAAAATAGAAAATGATATTGTTGAGGTTATTAAATATTTTAATTCATTAAAAGACCCTTCTGGTGCCTATAGATATTTTAAAAGACATTTTGTAGATAAAAAAGTAATTAGTTCTGATATAGAAAAAAAATCATTATATTCATTAAGACATAATTTTGCAACTAAATTAAATGAAATGAAAATTGATATGGAAATTAAAAAAAGACTAATGGGACATGCACAAGAAGATTTAATTATGAAAGTTTATACAAAAGATGAAAAATTAGAAACTTTAAATGAAGTTATTCAATCAATGTAAGAGGTGTAAAATGAAAAAAATACATTTCTTATATGAGATAAAAAATAAAAAGTTTCAAAAAAGTTATATAGGTGTTAGGTCTTCTAACTTTATTGATTTAGGTATTAAATACTTTTCTTCTTCTACTGATAAAGATTTTATGGAAGAACAAAAGTTATACCCTTATAGATTTGATTATATTGTTTTATTATTATGTGATACAAGAGAAGAAGCATTATCTTATGAGGTTTATTTACATAATCATTTTAATGTATCTAATAATGATAATTTTTATAATAAAAGTAATCAAACCTCTGTTGGATTTGATACAACAGGAATAATTAGAAGTGAAGAAGTAAAAGACAAAATAAGACAAACACAATTAAAAATATTTGAAGACCAATCAAAAAGAGAAAAATCAAGAATTGTAGCAAATAATTGGTGGTTAGAAAATGAAGAAAAAAAACAAGAATATAGTGAAAGATTAAAAAATAAAATATCAAATAATGCTAAAAAGGTTATACTATTAAAAAAATCTACTAATGAAGAAATTATTTTTAATAGTATTAAAGAATGTAGTGAATATTTAGAAGTATGTGTTACAACTATGAAATCATATGTGTATCATGGTTTTCCAAAAAAAGAAAGTGTAAATCAATTTGGTAGTAATAAAAAAGTTTTAGATTATGAATTTGTTATGATAAATGGCGAAGATTATACTAATAATATTTTTAAGCCTCCAAAAGAAAGAGGTCAAAAAATTGTGTTATATCAAAAATCAACTGATAAGATAATTACATTTTCAAGTTTAAATAAATGTATAAAGTTTTTAAAAGTCAGTAAAAATAGTTTTTATAAATACATTAAGAAAGGGTTTCCAGAAAAACTAAAAGACTATGAAATTGTAAAACTTGAAAAAAATAACTCTCCTTAAAGAAAATTAAGTTTTTTTTAAGTTTTTTGTTGTATAATACTTGTATGGTTTTACTTCATTAAGTATTACCTATCAAATATATAAAGGTTTTTTCATTTTTACCTTTGCTATATTTTTTTCATGTTTAATCCTATTTTAAAAAGGGGTTTTTCCACCACCCCTTTTTTTTCAATCTTTAATCAATTCAAAATGTGGGTAATCATTAAAAACTTGATCTGTAAAAACATCATTAGAGTTCCAATCACCCCCCCATCTTATATTATGAGTTATTTTACCTTCTTCTAATAATTCTTCTGTAATTGCTTTAACAAGACCTGCCAAATAGAAAAACCTCATTGTATCTTCAACTTGACCACTAAAAGCATTAGTCCCTTTTTTGTAAGGTATAATATCTACTGCCATTGAAGGGTAATTTTGGTGTTTTGATTTTTTATTTACACCATCTAATTTACTTAATCCTCTTTTAAAATAATCTTTTTGTTGTTTTAATGTTCTATGACCTTCCAGAATACTTATATCATAATACTTTATTACTTCATTCATTATTATTTGTAAGTCTTTATGGCAAGTATCTAACTTATCTTGTGATTTTTGTCCAAACTTATACATTTATTCTCCTTTTTCTTCCATTAGTTCCATAACTTGCATTAAGGTAGTAAATACTAATTCACCTTTATTATTTAGTTTATCTACTATCTCTTCATATTTTTCACCATAATGGTCAAATTCTTCTAATACAAATATATACATTTCATAGTCTTCTAACTTCTCTAATTCTTTTTTAATATTCTTCATTATTATAATATAATTAAAGTAATCACTACTATCATATTGTCTATCTTGGATAAACCTATTAGTAAAGTATTCTTCTGCTCTCTTTTCTACTTTTTCATACAATTCATTTAAGTTCATCATACTTTCTCTTTCTTTTTTCATTTAATTATAACACAAAAAAAGAATTACAAAAAAAATCACTTTATAAAAAATAATTTTTATTTTTAACTTTATAATACTTTATATTACAAAAAGGAAAAGACATGAAAGATTTAAAAACAAAAGTATTACAGATAAGAGTAACAGAAAAGGAATATGAAAAACTTTTAGAATTATCTTCTGTAATTAGTGAAGATACAGGTATAGAAGAATTAGCACCTTCTACATTTGCAAGAGGTATTCTTTTTAAAGAATTAAAAAAATTAAGAAAACAATATAAATTAGAAAAAGGAAATTAAAATGAAAAAAATAAAAAAATTATATGTAGAGTTTAATCTATTAAAAAAAGAAATAGAAATGATTAAACTTGATTATTCAAAAGTAAATTATAGTTCTATCAATGAATTAAATTACAAGTTTATTAAACTTAAAAAAGAATTATTAAAAATAAATGAAGATAATTTAGAAAAAATAAAAGATATAACTTGTTATATAAGTATAAAACATGAATTAGAAATAATAGAAGAATTAAATATACCCAGACTTTATTCTGAATATTTACATTTAGAAAAAATAAAAGAAATAGATAAGGTGATAAAAAAAATAGATGAAGAAGATTTTTTTTCAGAAGATACAATAAAAGAGTTAGAAAAAGAAGAATAAAAAAAAAGTCCAGGAAACAAACACAACCTGGACTTTAATTATTTTAATACAAGGAAAACAAGTAGAGTTTTCTTTATTTGAAAACTCATACAATAATTATAGCATAAAAAACTTAAAATTTACTTAATTTTTCTCCAAAAAATGTTATGTTCTAAAAAACTTTTAACATAATACCAACCAATCTTTGGATTTTTAATACAATGTTTAAAGACTTCCCATTTAGTAGGTTCATTTCTTCCTGGATAATCATCAAAATCAACCATTAAAATTCCTTATTAGTAATTTCTTTTTGAAGTATAATAACTCTTAAATAAGATAACTCACTTTTTAATACTTCAATCTCTTCACTACTTAACTTTGCAATTCTTACAAGTCTCTCAATTTTTTCTAATTCTTCAAGAATTAAATCTTTTGTTATAGGTTGAGGTAACCTCTCTTCCATATATTGTTTTTCTTTAATATTATTTACTAAATTATTTCTTTCTTCAAAGTCCATTTGTAATTGTTTCATTTTCATTATTTACCTCCTCTTATTAAATATTTAATTGCATTATGCAGTTTATCAGGGCAATCTGTAAAGAACCCTAAACCTTTATTACATGAAGGACACAATAACCCTCTTGTATGACCCTCTTCATGACAATGATCTATGTGTAATTCTCCACTACTTCCACAAATCTTACAAGAATGATTTTGTTCTTCTTTCATTTCATTTAATTGTTCTAATGTTATATTGTATTTATGATTTAAAGCAATAGATTTATATGCTTCTGGTTTTTCTGTTCTATATCTCTTTTGACTTTCTCTATGACACTTTTTACAAATATTAGTATAACCATCTTCACTACTCTTTAAAGCAACAAACTTATGCAACTTTTTTTCTTTATTACATACCCTACATACTTTACTCATTTTAATAAATCCTTTTTTTATTTAAGTTGAGTAATTTTACCATTTTTTAAGAATAAAATATATGTTTTTATTTAATTTTAAGTTTATTTTTTATAAAATATTTATATTTCTTCTATTAAGTTATCTCTCAACATTTCAAGTGTTGGAGTAGGTAATTTTTTTAAATCTTTTAACTTAAATATTACACTTTCAAATGACAATATAAAAGCAATCAATTTATTTCTTAATTCTTGTTCTGTTAGTTTTTCCCCTGCTATATTTATAGTTTTAAACCAATCTAATTTCTCTTTATCAGTTCCTTCACAAAAATAAATCATTAACTTATAATCTAATATTTGATTTTTTTCATCATTAGTAAGATTATAAAATGCTTTTGGATTACCATCATTATCAATTAAAGAAAATTCTCCTTCTACATATTGACAAATAGATATAGTTCTTTGTTGTCCATCTAATACTTCATATTCATCTTCTGTATGGTTTTTCTTAACCCAATACATAACATTTAAAGGAAATCCTTTAATAATTGTTCTAATAACTTCTTCTTTTTGTTTATCTTTATAAACAAATTCTCTTTGATATTTAGGTCTAATATCTAATTTACCTTCATAACCTATAATACCTTCTTCTGTAAGAGAATTATCTTCATAATCTTTAACTAAATCTCTTACACTTACTTCTTCTAATTTTATTTCCATTATAATTTCCTTTTATTTAATATTATAGTTTTAATCTTTCTTTGGATTTTTGTTTTTGATAATTATTCTGTTATATATTTTTCTTCCATTAATAAATGTATAACATTCATATCCTATCCACCTTGCAGAATTAGATAGTCCTAATAACTCAAATTGATTAGGATTAAATTTATCTATAATAGTTATAGGGACACCCATAACACCTTCATAATCTAACGGAATTTCTTTTATTTTATCTATATTTATTATTTCATAATTATCATACTTTGGATAATCTTGTTCATTTTCTTTATAGGTTTTAAATAATAATAATTCTTCATTTCTTTTTTTATGTTCTAAATTAGAATACCAACAAATGTTTCCAAATTTTTTAATAGTTCCATCAGGTTGAACAAATTCTTTAACTGAATTTATCCCCAACCATAATTGATTGTTTTTAATAAATTGAAAAGTTTCTTTGTAAGTTATTGCATTCATAGAACCAATTATTAAAAATTTTTTATCATATTCAATAAGTTGAGCAACATATTCTCTAAATAATGAAAAAGGTGGATTAGTAATAACAATATCTGATTCTTTTAGTATTTCAATACATTCTTCACTTCTAAAATCTCCATCACCTATTAAATCAGTTTTAATAATTTGTCCTTGTTTATCAAGTTCTAATTTGTAAGATTTACCACCATCTTTTTCATAATGAGTTGTAATAACTTTTTTTAAACCTAAAAAATCAAAAGCATTAGTAAAATATTTAAAAAAATTACTCCATTCAGGGTCATCACAATTACAATAGACTATTTTATCTTTAAAATATTTTTTGTAATTCTTAACTTCTTTTTCTATATCTGATAATTGTGTATAAAATTCATCATTTTTAACTGCTCTTGCTTTATGTAAATTACTATTACTACTTTTATTTTCATTCTTATTTGTTTTAGTTTCTAAATTTTCACTCATATTTATTCCTTTTAATTTCAGTTCAGTTATTGATTAACTTCTTCTGTTTAACTTGTTCATTTCTATATTCTTAATTTATTCTTACTTATTGCTTTGTTGATATTTTTATTGTAAAAAAAATACAAAATCAACAAATGTTTTTAACTATCTTTTATTATAATAATTAATAAAAGACTTTTTATCTATAATTCATTTTTTTACCATTTCTGAACCTATTCTATATCATCAAAGGTAGAATAGGGTTTTAATATAAATCATAATTGACCCTTTACTTTTTTATATTATACTACAACTCTGGTGGTAGTTTGCAGTATATTTTTATTAGTTCTTCTTTACTTAATTTATTAAGATACCACTCAGTATAAGACATATCACTATTTAAGATAGAGAGAATGTAACTTCTTCTCTCTTGTTCTTCATTAGAAAGGTGCATCTTCATCTTCCTCATATGTAAATACTTCTTTAATTGTATCACTTAATGACCTCCTTACTTCCTTTGCTTCCTTTACAGGTGGTTCTATATCTTTATTACCATTCTTTCCATTCATTTCAGTAGCCTCAAATGCAGTTAATACAATATTTTTAACTACTTCATTATTTTGTTTAGTATATACTTCAACATCCAAAGAACCATCAAACTCATATAGTGTTTTATTCTTTAATTCAACTGTATCACTAATTAAAGTTGCATTCATAAATAAAGTATTCCACTCACCACTTTTATAATCTTTTGTATCTATTTTAATTGCAAAAGTATTTAATTTTGTTCCTTTGCTTGTAGTTACTATTTTAGGGTTAATAACCTCACCTTTAATTTTTACATAACATCTTGCCATTTCTTATCCTTTATATAACTTTATTTTTACTTCCATTTAATTTATCATCTACAACTACAAAGCCTTCTGGCATTTGAGTTAAAACACCTTTATCATTTCTTACATATATTCTCTCCTCAAACTTTGTAAAGTTTGCCTTTGTAATTTTCACTTTTACATAGTTTTCACAAAATATTTTGTTCTTTTTATTATTTGGGTCTTCTATTCTACATCTTTCTAACCCTAAAACAAACCTACTATTTCCAACTAATGAAGAAGCACCTCTCATATTTGCCTCACTTGTTGCTACATTAGCATTCAATGATTGCTTTGTTTCATGATGAATAATAAGAATACCTGTATTTGTTTCTCTTGCAAAACTCTTTAAATCCTCTAATAACATAGACATTTCTACATTATCATTTTCATCATACTGTTGGTTAATAACACTTAAAGTATCAATAATAACTAAATCAATATTATTATCTTTAATTTTTTCTTTCATTTCATCTATAACTGTATGTTCTGCAGCAGCAAAATCATTATATACTTTCTTATCTTTTTTATACATTGCACCTTTTGTACTCATATCAAAGAAAAAGAAATTGTTCTCTACTTCATCAATTGCCTCCTGTTTCTCAAACTTGTCCTTTGGTAAATATGCCTCTATACAATCATATGCTCTCCTCATCCATTGTTTATAACCATCTTCAAAACTAAAATAACCTATAATAGGTATTTCTTTTAAACCTTCTAATAAGAAGTTTGCAGCATTAGTTGATAAATTACCTTGTGATACATTTGATGTTAAATTTAATGTAGAAAATAGTAAATGGTTAATCCAATGACCTTTTCCTGCACCACTTGCACCACTTAAAAAACCAAGTGTTCCTCTCTCAATTCCTTTACATACAAAATCAATTTCAGGTTTCTTTGTTAATTTAATAATATCAAAGAATGTATATGTATTATTATTAGTACAGTCTTTAATTATCTCTTCTAATTGTTTTTGCCAATTAAATATAAACTCTGCTTCTGTTTCACCTTTTACTTCATTTGTTAATAATATAGATATTTCTTCCTCTGCTTTCTCTCTATCAAATGTAATAGTTTGTGCCTTAATATCTAAATAATCTTTAATTGTTGTCATTGTGTTCTCCAACTAATTTATTATATTTACTACCTAATCTTATTTTTCTCATAACTACATATTGATTATCATTATATACTAATGTTATTTTAATATATTTTCCATTTTTAAGTTTATTTAATATTCTACCTAATTTAGAACTACTCCAACCAAGAAAATCACATAACATTGTATTACTTTTATAACAAACCTCATCATCTCTTCTAAAATGATGAATAATTGATAATAATAATAATTCATCTCCATTTAATTTTTTAACTAACCCAATAGGTGTTTTTAGATATTCCATTGTTCTCCTTTTTTATATTTGTAGTGAAATGATAACATATAAAACTTAAAAAAAACTTAATTATGAATATATCTCTAAAAATAAACCTATATTCATTTTTGAGGTGCCTTCAAATGTGGGAAGTAAAATATATATCTTCAATATATATATTTAATGAAGGTAAATAAATTATACCTTCAATTTAAATGAGATTACATATAAATGAGTAGATGTTAAATGAGACATCCTTTAAAAGGTGTTAAAGGTATCTTCATTATACTGTTTATTGTATTTCATTTAAAGGTAGAGAGAAAAACTTTTATGAGTTTTCTCTCCTTAATTCCTTTTACCTTTTATTTTAAAGGAATATATCTTTTACTATTACCACCTGTAAATAGAGAAAAACTTTTAGAGTTTTCTCTATACCTCTTTATTTTGCATTTCTTTAATGGTTTTTGTAGTCTCCTTATAATTTGAGTAGAAGATTACTTTTAATGTAGTTTCTGTTTAAAATAATGTAGTCTCCTTGATAAAGTGAAAGGTTTTTGAATGGAGATTGTTATAAGGAGATTGAGTAGAGTGTAAGAGTTAAAGAAAT